>Ga0099798_10676_pt1 | contig 10811 bp, 8 predicted proteins | sample Uncmet_Sort29A_1_FD_89870 | JGI IMG/M metagenome (GOLD analysis project Ga0099798, IMG submission 89870) | Marine eukaryotic communities from CALCOFI LINE 67, Pacific Ocean - CN13ID_Sort29A_1 | ecosystem: Environmental > Aquatic > Marine > Oceanic | place: Pacific Ocean: Monterey Bay | collected... | reverse complement strand
TCGAGTTCCGTTCCACACGGAATCCGGAACTCCGGAAACGGAACTCGGAACTCCGGAAACGGAAAACGGAACTTTCGCGGAACGGAGCTTCCGCCAACGGAACTCGGAACTTCGGCGAAACTGAACTCCGGGCCCGGAAAACGGACCTTTCGCGAAACGGAACTTCCGGGAAAGTTCCGTTTTGAAACGGAACGGAACTGGAACTCGATCCTGGCCCTCAGAAAAGTCCCGTTTTACCCGGAACGGGAAACGGAACTTTCGCGAAAACGGAACTCCGAGCCCGGAAAACGGAACTTCCGCGAAACGGGACTGCCGGAAAACGGAACTTTCCGGGAAGAAAAACGGAACTCCCGCTTCGGAAACGGAACTTCCGCAAACGGAACTCGGAACTTCGGCGAAACGGAACTTCCGCCAACGGAACGGACAACGGAAGTCGCCCCCCCCCCCCCCCGTGTGGTGAAGGGTTTTAAAGGGGGGGGGGGGGGGGGGGGTCTGTCCGCCGCGGGGGCGTGCGTGCGTCCGCCAGCCAATGAAAAAAAAAGTAGACGGTAGACGGGTCCTGCGGCCGGCCGGCCCAAAGGCAAAGGCAAAGGTAAAGGCTAAGGCTAAGGCAAAGGCTAAGGCAAAGGCATAGGCAAAGGCAAAGGCAAAGGCAAAGGCAAGGCAGCTTTGCCTTTGCCTTTGCCTTTGCCTTTGCCTTTGCCTTTGCCTTTGCCTTTGGGCCGGCCGGCCGCAGGGCCCGTCTACCGTCTACCGTCTACTTTTTTTTTCATTGGCTGGCGGGCCTCCGGCCGCGGGGCGTGCGTGCGTAACGACCCCCCCCCCCCCTCCTTCCGGTTTCAGGAGTCGCTTAAACACATTCGGTATGTAGGTTTCGCTCCAACCCCGCCAGCAAAAAAATATCTGCCTAATAGCTGGTGACCTAATAAGGGGTAGGTATCGCGAAGGCTGGGGCGAAAATTGCTCAGCCTGCGCCTCTGGTATCGCATCTGACACTTGCAGTTCCGTTCCGCGTGCAATGATTGCCCGTCTACCGCCGACATGAATGAATACGTGGAATCGAGAATATCCACCTGATCATAGTGTTCCCTAAAGGGAAGGATCCTGGAAGGGGCGGTTTCAAAAAAAGCTTTACATAATAGTATATTAAACGGGAGGGGGGGTTCTATCCCCCCACGTCGAAATCTTGCAGGCTTGGATGCGTACCGGAAAACTCTGGAGCCGGACCCGGGCTGATCCCCGTTTCTTCTCGGATTCCTTCCCGCACCTGCCAGCAGGAATCCATCAGTGCAGGGAGAGCCTGGTATGATTATGACGAGGGTAGAGGCTGTTGTTCGGATTCATACAATCGGTTCACTTAGATTATGCCGTTCTGTATGCGGGTCCCAGCGTAATTCATAGTGGAATCCGCATTCTCGATGATACATCCTAGGCGAATCGACTGTATGGTTCTCCCGGCCCTGCCGGAGCGTGTCCGTCAACCACAAGTACCAGTTCGACTTGGAGTATATACACTCCGCCTGCCTCGCCGCCGCCCCCGTCCCCGCCCTGTTCGCCGGGCCCAATGCTAGGAATAGGAATAGGAATAGGAATAGGAATAGGAATAGGAATAAACCGGGAAGTGCATTATTCCTGCGTGTGAGGAATAACGCATTTTCCTGCTGGCCCCTTGCATTAGGCCCGGCAACCACCCCCGCCCCCGTATCCGCCCCCATCTCCGCCCCCGTCTGCAACGTGGTCCGCCGTGCTTTCTGCTACGATGTTCATCGACTCATACAGTAACTGGTCAGGTATGTGTGAGCCATGCCAACACTTGTTTTGAAATTATCGGTTCATCGGAATCCTACAGTGAGTCTGGGGAAATCTAAAATTCCTCCACGGGCGGATAGTGTCAGGGAACCGATGTTCTCGGAACAGTGTTGCCGTGGTTCACACATTCCAAACACGCCCCCGCCATCGGGATCAGTCCAGATCCACGGAGGAAAACTTATGAGAAAACGGGTCGGCGCGCCGTGGCGCACTGCGGCGCGCCGCGGCGCGCCGCGCGGCGCGCCGCCGGCGCGCCCTAGTCCAGATCCACGCGCGATGGAACCGGAAAAGGACGCCGCGGCGCGCCGCGGCGCGCCACGGCCCGCCGGCGGCGCGCCGCGCCCTAGTCCAGATCCACGCACGGCGGGGGCGAAAAAATCAGCGCCCCTCCTAGTCCAGATCTACGCGCGGCCTGGGCAGAAACAAATCCGCGGCGGCTCTACTAGTCCAAATGTGCACTCTGCGGAACCATGCCCCTGGGGATGAAAGCAACCATCTGAGAGAAATAGGAAGTCGGGGTGTTCGCGACAGAATCTCTCACGCGTATGCGAAATTCTTTTCTTTCAACTAAACATCCCTGGTTTGCGAAAGGGTTCCTGGATTTCTTTGCGGCGACAGATATTTTTTGCTAAAACGGATAGTATGGGCGTACTGGAACTCAGCGGCAACTGTATGCCCCGAGCTAATTCGATCACTTCCCCAGAAAATGATGTTTTTCTTCTTCCACAAATTCCTATTGGTTATCAACAGAAGTCACCAAATCCTTTTGCTTTTAATAGTAAATCACAATCTTGTGCGGCCGGAAGGTCGCTACCATCTTGCACGGCCGGAAGGTCGCCACCATCTTGCGCGGCCAGGAGTTCGCTACCATCTTGCGCGGCCAGGAGTTCGCTACCGTCTTGCGCGGCCGGAAGATGGCTACCGTCTTGCGCGGCCAGAAGGTCGCCACCATCTTGCGCGGCCAGTTGTTCGCTACCATCTTGCGCGACCAGAAAGTCGCTTCCATCTTGCGCGGCCGCAAGGTCGCTATCATCTTGCGCGGCCGGAAGGTCGCTACCATCTTGCGCGGCCAGGAGTTCGCTACCGTCTTGCGCAGCCGAAAGGTGGCTACCATCTTGCGCGGCCAGGTGTTCGCTACCATCTTGCGCGACCGCAAGGTCGCTACCATCTGGCGCGGCCAGGAGTTCGCTACCATCTTGCGCGGCCGGAAGGTCGCTACCATCTTGCGCGGCCAGGAGTTCGCTACCATCTTGCGCGACCGCAAGGTCGCTACCATCTGGCGCGGCCAGGAGTTCGCTACCGTCTTGCGCGGCCGAAAGGTGGCCACCATCTTGCGCGGCCAGAAGGTCGCTACCATCTTGCGCGGCCAGGTGTTCGCTACCATCTTGCGCGGCCACAAGGTCGCTACCATCTGGCGCGGCCAGGTGTTCGCTACCATCTTGCGCGACCAGAAGGTCGCTACCATCTTGCGCGGCCAGGTGTTCGCTACCATCTTGCGCGGCCGCAAGGTCGCTACCATCTTGCGCAGCCAGGAGTTCGCTACCGTCTTGCGCGGCCGAAGGTGGCCACCATCTTGCGCGACCAGAAGGTCGCTACCATCTTGCGCGGCCAGGTGTTCGCTACCATCTTGCGCGACCAGAAGGTCGCTACCATCTTGCGCGGCCAGGTGTTCGCTACCATCTTGCGCGGCCGCAAGGTCGCTACCATCTTGCGCAGCCAGGAGTTCGCTACCGTCTTGCGCGGCCGGAGGTGGCTACCATCTTGCGCGGCCAGAAGGTCGCTACCATCTTGCGCGGCCAGGTGTTCGCTACCATCTTGCGCGGCCAGGAGTTCGCTACCGTCTTGCCCGGCCGGAAGGTCGCTACCATCTTGCGCGGCCAGGTGTTCGCTACCATCTTGCGCGGCCAGGAGTTCGCTACCGTCTTGCCCGGCCAGAAGGTCGCTACCATCTTGCGCGGCCAGGTGTTCGCTACCATCTTGCGCGGCCGGAAGGTCGCTACCATCTTGCGCGGCCAGGAGTTCGCTACCATCTTGCGCGGCCGGAAGTTTGCTACAATCTTGCGCGGCCGGGAGTTCGCTACCATCTTGCGCGGCCGGAATGTCGCTACAATCTTGCGCGGCCAGGAGTTCGCTACCATCTTGCGCGTCCAGGAGATTGTTCTTGCGCGGCTAGGAGTTCGCTACCGTCTTGCGCGGCCGGAAGGTGGCTACCATCTTGCGCGGCCGGAAGGTCGCTACAATCTTGCGCGGCCAGGGAATCGCTACCATCTCCCAAATCCATGGTCCAGACCTCCGAATTCTTGGTTCCAGGCCTCCAAATCCCTGATTCCCGGCCTCCAAATTCCATGGTCCAGACCCCCAAAGCGAGAGATCCAGATCCAGGTCCATGTCCAAGCCCCAATCCATGTGTGGATCCGGATCTTAGGCGAGATCCCTGAGTCCCAGGTCCGTATCCAGGGCCAGATCCACATCTGGGTCAAGATCCTAGCCCAGATCCATGAGCTCCAGGTCCAGATCCAAGTCCAGATCCACGGCTGAATCCAGATCCTAGTCCAGATCCATGGGCTCCAGGTCCATGGTCAAGTCCAGATCCACGTCTGGATCCAGACCCTAGTCCAGATCCACGAGCGGCCTCAGATCCCGATGGCAGGGGGCTGTTTCCAAGCCACCTACTGCACAAGCTGCACAGTTGCAGTGTGCAGCCGGCCGGCAGCGCAGACGTTTGCAAAGAGGCGTGCGAGAACCAGTGCGCCACCTGCCGCGGCTTCTCCCGCCAAGCTGGGCACAGCGGCGGTGCGGGGCGCTGCTTCCTCTACAGCGCGACGGATAATTACGACACTGGAAAGGGCGCTTGGGACTCGTATCGGATTGAAGTTCCGCCTTCGCCTCCGCCCCCGCCCCCGCCCCCCACGACCGGCCCTGCCCGCGACTGGGTGTGCGCATCGGCAGTAGGGGTGGGGCTCACGCGCTTAGGGGCGGACGGAACCACTCATTCCCCCTTTTCCGGAAGCTGGTCACTGTCAGCCTAAAGATCCTATGGAATTTAGCGTATGGGATTGTCCGGGGTCGTTGGATCCGGAGCATGCTATCTGAGAGCTTCCGGCTTTTCCATGTCTACACCGTTTCGCCTTCCCTCCACCTCTCGCCTACGTGCCCATCCCTGTGTCGCCTTGGTGAACAGCGCACATAGCTGGACACAGGTGCGGCATGTGCCACCAGCTAAGCTGCACTAACGAGGACGCTAACCGAGGACGCAGTTAGCGCTAACGCGGCTATGGCTATCTCCTGGTCAGTGCAGCCTAGCCACCAGGGAGCTCGTGGCACCCTGCCACGGACAAGCTCCAGGGCACCGCCGTGTACGGCGGGACCGGCTAGGACAGCAAACAATGTTCAGCTAGGATAGAGAAGATCATTCGCCTAGGATACAGAATACATCGTTCAGTATGTTGGTTTCAGCGTGCAAGATACCGAAGGAACCGCTGAATTGTTGTTTCTGAACGAGTGTCCGACCTCCCAACGGGGGGCTCAGGCGAACGAGTGTCCGACCTCCCACCTCCCAACGGAGGGCTCAGGCGAAAATGCCATAGGTTTCATTTTCCGGACGGAGGGTTCCCCTCAGAAAAGTTGGGCCTCGTTTCGTTTAACTGGGATGGATATCGGGCAAGCGACCAGTATCTGAAAGGAATATATCGTCCCGGGTTATCCAACCCCCGTCTGTCGAATAAGATGATGAAGTTTCTGTCAGGGTGCAATCACAAAATGGATCTGATCCTACTGTGTGCAGGAAGGTGATCATGGGGAAAGAATACCAGGGTACTTGATCAGTTCCAACTAACTAACTCGGGCCCCCCTCCGGCGTTTGGAAACAACGCAAACCGGGGATATTGTTCCAACCTGATTTTCCTGGTCCCCGGTACTTGTTCCAACCTAACCTTTCTGCCCCCCGGCGGATTGGAAACAACACAACGTTTGTCCCAGCTTTACACGATGCTATTAACTAACTAACTTCCCCGGTTCCAAGTGTGTCCGCAGCTCTGGGTAGGTAGTTCACCATCAACTACCTTTCCAGGGCCGCGACAGCCGGTTCGCAACAGTCGGGCTTGTTTCCTTGCTTCATGTTTTATCCAAGTATTAACTAACTTTGTGCCGCCTCGGTCCCGGAAATGAAACAGCCTGTGCCGGAACCTTGTTTCCAACTAACTTGTTTCCATTTAACCAACTTTTCGTCCCCCCCGGCCGGTTGAAACTGAAACCGATCAAGTATATTTCTGTACGTGCCGAGCATTCCGTAGAAGAAATCCTGCAGCCGGTGGCTGGGAATCGCGAAATCGTGGAGCAGTAGTGAAGCTACAGTCGGTCCCACCAGTCACTGCCACTGAGATTCACCGATTCCCAGCCCGGGACCCCCGATTCGACCGATCGAGGGCCAGGAGTGGAAAGGCCGACCCACCTACCTTTCAAACGAGTACCTACAACATGGGGGGGTCCCTGCTATCTCGGATGGCTGGGGCCCGGACCCACCAATGGCCTTGGCGGAGTAGTGAAAACATATTATAAAAAAACAAAGGAAAACGCAGTTTTCCCCGGGGGCCAGCCGACGGTTCTTCGGCTGGACCGCTTATTGCCGGTGCCGGGCCCGGGTTATAGGTACTCGTTGTAAAGAGAGGAAGGGTTCTCTTCCCATGACCGATGGCTACGTAGGCTGCCGGGACAGTCATATTGCCTCCGGATTTGGTCTGAGTGGCAGTTTTGGGTGGGACCGACTGTAAGAGATGCGTACAAAATGATTCTGGGCACACCGGCCACCTCCTGGCCGATTCCCTGCTATAAAGGAATAAATCATCCGAACAGTAATTCAATTGGGGGGAAAGCCCTCCAGGAAATGTCCCACCAGAGGAAATGCGTTGGAAGGCATGCACCGGTGCTTGCACGAAAGTTGGTTACGGTGGGGACGCCTGTGAAAATGAAGAAGGGGATAGGTCCTATAGCTAGGCCGACTGTACGGGAGTGCATCCCCCGCCTCGTCCGCCCCGGATTGAGCGTGGTGTTCCCCGCTCCCCGCCAAGTGAAGCGGCGAAGTGGAGCGGCGAAGTGGAGCGGCGAAGTGAAGCGGCGAAGTGGAGCGGCGAAGTGGAGCGGCGAAGTGGAGCGGCGAAGTGGAGCGGCGAAGTGGAGCGGCGAAGTGGAGCGGCGAAGTGGAGCGGCGAAGTGGAGCGGCTTACTCGCGTGAAACTTGCATGCATCACGTTTTGAAAACCGAAGCTTTCCGGGAGTTGACACTTGCAAGTTCCAATGTTGAAAGTGAGCAGCCTCAGGGGGGTCTTTCGGTCTATCAGAGCTCCCTTCACAATCATCTGCGAACCACGAGACCCGTTCAGCAAAAGTCCCGTGGTCTCTCCGCGAGACACCGGGATCTCTCCGCGAGACCGTAATATCCCCGAGGATATAAATTCCGTACGCTTGTCCGTGTTGTGTGGGGGTGAGCCGTTCCTTTACTTATTCACTCCTTCGAGGTAGTTACTTTACCTCACTTACTTACTATTTCAAGGTTATGGGCGTGGGGGGTTGTGTTGTGCTATGTTATGTTTGTGTTTGTCTGTGTTTGGTTCCCTGGATAGATTAAGGAACAGCCTCCAAGCAGTAGCAAAGTAGTAAATAGGGTAGGGTAGGGAACAACCTCCAGGCTGTAGCAAAGTAGTGAATAAATAGGATCCCCTTAAGGGGTGCCTATGTATACATTTATATATGTGTATACATGTGTTCATTTGATATATTTGGGTTTCGGGCCTTTCAGGCCTCCATGGACTTTGCGCGAAACTCCAAGGTCTCTCCGCGAGACCCCTGGGTCTCTCCGCGAAACCCCAGAACTCGCGGCCATAAATCCAACCGATTTGCCCGGGGCGCCCGGGGAGCGCGCTTACACGCGTACGGCGGCGCCGGAGCCGCCTGGGGCGCTCCCGGGGGGTGGAGGCATCTCGCCAACTCGGTCCAATAAATCCAGAACTCGCGGCCATAAATCCAATCGATTTGCTTCGCCGCCGCCAATCTAGTGTTTGCCCATACCGGGGGGACGGGAATCTGAAAATCATCTTTTAATCGCCGGGCCGGCTAATAATTCGCTAATCACAATCTATCTCTTTTCAAATCCGGGCCGGGAACTAATTAATTAGGTGGGCCACGATAATTTTCTGTGGACCACCAAGCCTGGATTCCTTTCAAAAGGCAACGATTTTTACCCAGAGGCCGCCAGCTAATTATCTCCGAGAATACATCTTTTTTAATCCGGCCCGGCTGGTAGTTAATCCGATCGGCCCTGATATATTTTTTAGAATAAATCCGGGGATCTGATAATCAATTAAACCAGGTTTCCGTCACCCCGGTATTTCCAAGAAAGGTTTCATATATATGGGATCCTTACCCGGATCGCTCAATCCCCTGAGCACGATCTTTTAAATGAACACGATCCGGCACAGAAGTAGGTGGTGATTCCCCGTTTTCCAGCCGGCCACGTATCGACCCTGTATCGACCTAGTCTCAACCCAGTCTTAACCTACCATCGGTCATGTTCAGCCCTGTCTCGGCTATACCTCGGCCCCGACTCAGGATGAACCCGGCCCGCACTCGGCTCTGTCATCCAAGCAATCGACCCCGTCTCAGGACGACCCCGGCCCGCACTCGGCTATACCTCGGGCGCGTGTCGAAAAGTATCGGGATGTTTTCTTTTTTGGGAAAACCTATTCATTTTACACTTGGTCCAAGGGCATGGAAGAATTTTATTATGTTTTCATTATAAAAATGATTTGTATTTAGTGATTCTATAAGGAATTCCTATATGCTCATTGGGTGCATGATGATCCCGCAAAGGCAACCCTAACAAAACCAGTACATAATCGGTGGATGCATTGTAAACCTAATAAACCGCCGGCGGCCACCTCTGGGATTTGCCTTCAGGAAACCCCATGCGCTGATTGAATATATAGTGAATCCTCAAGGAAATCCCATATGCCCTTCAAATACATATTGGTTTCTTGCAGGGTTCCTATATATTTATTGATACATAACCTTAAGGGATTCCTGTGTATTCATTTGATATCCAATGATTACTTCAGGACAGCACATATATTCATTCAATAAATAACACTTCCTTAGGGGACTCGGAAATCCCTAAGTTTAACTAAATCAGTATAGTATTATCTTAAGGGGGATCCTATATAATAATTGAAAAGCATATGTAGAAAACACATAGATAAACAATTTCTTGTGCATTTATTGCATATACCATAACTCCTGAAGGGAAACCCTATATATCTATTAGCGAACAGAAGTGTTAGACATATCAATCTATTGATTTGATGGTCTGGGAGGATATACTGACGGGCTGATCGTACACACGCAATGCGTTCAGAAGGGAACCTACGATGTCAACTACGATTGTTCGACAGCACCTGAAGGGATACCCATGGGCAAGGGGTGCCCACAGACTTGCAGTTGGAGCGAGGGGGGCAAGCTGCCCTCCACCAGCGGACAAACATAAGCTGTGTAAGCCGCTCTGGAATTGAAGCCTGGGGTGAGGGGGGGAGGGGGGGCTGCGGCGTATCGACCCTGTATCGACCCCGTATCACCCGTGAATCCTTAAGGGCATCCTATAAATATCATAACCCTCTGATCGATATATATTAAATCCTAAAAACCCGCTGGGTCCTCCCCGGGGGCTGCGGCGTATCGACCCTGTATCGACCCCGTCTCACCCTTGGCTCAGGATACGATCGGCCCTGTCACACCCTTGACCCGGCTCCGCTCCCCATACGTCTCACGACCGTCTCGACGTGGGCATTCCTATGTTCGACCCCACCTCCCCCGCGTCTCGTTGAGTATCGGGACGATGTCGGGCCGGTATGAAAATAAAACGGGGAATCACCAGTAGGCACCACCCGGTTTCGAGTCGGTGGTCAGGAATGAAAAATGAAATAGGAATGGGATTCGCTGCCAATCCTCGCTCTGCGCGAACGCCACGCTCCACGCCGGGACGGTCGTGGTGTTCCCGTTGCGTCCTCACGTCGCTGGCTCACGTCTGAACGATAGCAGATGTTGCCGGTGGTGGGGGGGCTGGGGGGTGTCTAGAGAACTGACAAGCTCACCGGAGCTACTGACCTAGCTACCCCCCCCCCCCCCCCCCCCCCCCCACACCCATCAAAGTATCCCGCATTGGGCACTGCTGCTGCAGAGTCCAACATGATTCGATTTGAGGGGGGAGTGTACGCACACGTCAGATATTCGGGCATACAACTGCAAGGAAACGGGAATGTATTTTAATATGCTTATCTTACATTCCTAAGCGAAAACCTGAGGGGGGAATTAATGTTGGCTGGAAGCAAATCCGCCCACGAACACTCAGTTGTGGGAGGGGGGACTTTGGCGGGGGGGGGGGGGGCCCCCCCGCCCCCCCTCCCCCCCACCCCCCCCCCCAGAAACCTCGGCGGTTTCCTTTATGAAATCCTTAAGGAAATGGAAAATCCTTTGTATATATGTATGCATATATGTATGCATATATGTATGTATATATGTATATATGTTAATATATATATATTCATATGTTTTCATATATATGCATGCGTTTCCATACATTGCCATATATTTCACTACTTTTCATATATTTCCATACATTTTCATATGTTTTGCATACGTTTTCATACATGTTCATATAAATATCATAAATTTCCTATACGTTCTCATACATTTCCATATATTCCCGTACATTATCATACATATTCATACATTTTCATATATTTCATTTACATTTGGATTCCGTATTCTTTCAGCTGCTTCTGAAAATATATTCCTACCCTAAGAAATATTTTCTAGAAGTTTTGTGTTGATATCCTCATCACAGAGGTCCAGGAATGTTTTTCGTAGAAGTGAGGATATATCCGACCCTGATCTTCAGAAACACAGGATTCCATGGGATGCAGGGTTTTCAAAAAACAATTAAAACATGTTCACAG
>Ga0099798_10675_pt1 | contig 10813 bp, 7 predicted proteins | sample Uncmet_Sort29A_1_FD_89870 | JGI IMG/M metagenome (GOLD analysis project Ga0099798, IMG submission 89870) | Marine eukaryotic communities from CALCOFI LINE 67, Pacific Ocean - CN13ID_Sort29A_1 | ecosystem: Environmental > Aquatic > Marine > Oceanic | place: Pacific Ocean: Monterey Bay | collected... | reverse complement strand
AAAAACAATGAGCAAAAAAAAATTCAAAAACAAGTCGGATCATAAAAAATTCGTGTTAACTGATGATACCGAACCATTTGCAAGACCAGTACGAGTTCGAGCTAGTTTCAGATGTCGCTGGCGACTCCGCTACTGATAGAGATGAAAACATGCGGTCTAAAAGGCGTTTAGTAGCGGGCGCAACAAATAACAGTGGCACTATGGGTGGGCAAAATAATAATATTAAAAGGTCAAGTAATATGGGCACGGCTCCCAGTGTCCCGCAAAACGAATTCGATGTCCCATTGCACCAGAGCAGTAAGACTTCAACAATGGCAAATGACACGATTTTTTTTATAATCCGACGCGTATTTCCATTTTTTTGTTCATTAGGTTTTTTATTTTTCATTTTGAGTCGGAAGATTACAAGAAAATCGTGTTAAATAATGAAAACAGTTCGTCGAACATCGTGAACGTAAATGTTGTACAGGAACTAAATTCCGCAGTATCCTCCCACCGCATGGGCGGAGGAGGGCAACGTTTTGGGCATAATTATACCGCACAGGCGCCGAGTGATATTCGATTAACAACTACCCAAAACAATACTTCTCGCGACCAAGATTCGATGTCGCAAGCCAGTCGCCAGTTTGCTGCAGGCTCAGAATTCGGCGGGAAATAACAAGATTTGTTTATAATCGGACTAAATTTTTGACCCATTATTTGGGTTTTTTGAAATTTTTTGAAAAGCCGAGTCCGATTATAAAAAAATCGTGTTAAATCAGTTTCCTCGCGTTTTCCGCCGAAATCGCCGGGGCTAAGTACCGCTGATTTAATGACAGGAAATAAATCCACACCAGGTAGCAATATGAACGCTAGTAAGAAGGATGGTTATGCATTTTTGAGTATGCAAGCTGGTGGAAGGAGTTTTACTAGGGGATGAAAGCCTTCCAGGTTGATTGGTAAAAAAAAATAATAATTGAAATATGAGGAATGGAGTTCCTAATGGATAAAAAGATGGAAAATCTGCTACTTTGATTGGTAGTGGTTACTAAAAAAAAAAAAAAACATGGTACAGTTATGTGCCATTTTCGGTCAATAACGATTCAGAAATGCAATAATAATTATTAACTGACAAGTTTGATTTTAAATGAGAACAAATTCTTACTCTTCGATGTAACCGAGCCTGAGAAATTTCGGACCATGCGTCTGAGAAATTTCGGACCATGCGTCTGAGAAATTTCGGACCAACATATGGTTTTAGAACAGCATAAACGAGGCAGCACAATATTTGAAAACAGCACGAATATCGAAGAGGAGAGGAAAAATAATTGTTTAAACACCAGCGCGACTTCTTGTATAGTATTTTTAAAACGCGAAAAAATGATAAAACTGAAAACCTTGTATTACTAGTAAGCAAAAAAAAAACGAACAACAATTTGTGGAAGCATCCTCGTAGGTCGATTGGAGAATTTGGCTCCGAAACAAAGTGGAAAGAATAAAAATCGTGGCGCGGAACAGAGTAAATTTACAATTTTTAGAGAACTTAGTTTAGAGAGTGAATTAGAAATTTAGATGCCACTGTCTTTTTGTGAAAAAAACAAATTTTAACAACAAACAACAACCCCACCCCCACACCATGCCAACAAAAAACTTAAAGAAAAACAGAAAAAGAAATGAAATATTGCGGAGCCGGCCGCTGTTCTGACAATGCTCAGGACGACATTGGATTTTAAATTTGAGCGATTTGAAGTTTTTTACAAATTTGTTAACCTGTGTTTTTTCGAGCAAGTAATCTTTAAGGTGGTGCCATCACGTTTGAAAAATTGTAAATTCACATATTTTCAAACAAGAAACGAAAACCTGAACAAACTAAAAGAAAAACAAAAAAGCTTCATTTTGGCGCAGAGCGAGCCAACAATTTTAATAATAGTAAGTAACAACCCCCGTCTTTTGAAAGTTTAGAAGTTAAATTTTGTGAAAAAAAAAAAGAACGCATAAACATGGAACATTCAGGTATATAGGTGGTTTCTTTTTGCATTTAAATTCAAAATCAACAGCACAGTCGCGGTTGTCCTCCCGCATATGACACCCTTAAGCCGAGCCACTTAATTAAAATTTTGGCCTATATGATGGGCGAATAGTAGCGAGTTCGTCACGGATATTACCATTTTACTATAAACAAAATTACTTATGCTGGGGTGATTGGGCGCTCGTGACCGACGTATCCAAACCAAGTGAACTCAGCTTATTAGATTTGCTACACCTACTACGCATAAAATCAATCAACCAGTGTGTATTAACGGGGACAAAAAGGGAAACAAATCTATAGTTTAGGGATAAATTTGTGTGGGGAGGGAAATACCGGAATAGTACTGGCGAAATTGCAAATTATTTTTAAAGTTTCCCAACGAAACTCAAAATATGACTTTAGCAAGTATTTCTTACGTTCGTATAACAAATAATTTTCCATACAAAAGAGATGTCAGACCCACCCCATGAACTTCTCGCCACGGGCGATTTCGGGCTAGTTGTCTGTTCAAACACCGATCACGAACAGCAAAATAGTGATTGCGACTCGGATGGCTCAAAAAATACACACAAAAGCCGCAAGAACAAACTGTTCCTTGATTTCTCACCCAAATTCGAAGTGGAAGATAACTGCACAAGCGCATGCTGGCTGGTGAAAGAGAGTGGGAACTTGATAGCAGCAGCTTCTGATAATAGTTTGAATGAAGATGATAATTTTGATGAAAGCGGGAACAGGATCGGAAATAATAATCAAGATCAAGATTCCGCGACGTTGGTCGTTTTCGAGACAGATTCGCAAAAATTGTTGGCGGAAACCGACGTGCCGTTCAGTTTTTCCCAACTGTGTGCCGCTTACGAGCCAAACAAGTTTTTAACCGCGAGCGTTGGCGCGGGGTTGCATTTGTGGAGCGTGGAGAGCGATAATTCGAACAATTTCGCACAAAGTGAAGAAGACGAGCATGAGGGAAATACAACTTCTTCTTCCTCCCATTTCCTAAATATGGAAGCACACGTGTATGATTCGCCGGTAACCCACGTTGCTTTCTCGCAGTACGCGAAAGGCGTTATCGCTGCTGGGTATCAGGACGAACTGTTTTTGAAATAACACGATTTTTTTATAATTCGACTCGATTTTCCATTTTTTTGGTCCATTTTAAGGTTTTTTTTGACTTTTTTGATAATTTTGAGTCGGATTATAAAAAAACCGTGTTAAATCGTTCGATGCCGGAGAGGAGACGCTGACGTTCGATGGGCAGCTGCTGAGTTTGGTTTTTTCGCCGTTGAAAAACGTGCTGGCAATTGGAACTGATCGGGGGTTGGTTGAAGTCTGGGACGTGGACGCTGGGGAGGTTTGTTTTAACACGGCGGGGGAGAGTAATTTAGACAGCCCAAATGGGTTGAGCGAAATAGCAGCGTTAGCTTTTTCACCACATCACAAAGACCTGTTACTTTCCGCATACAGTTCCGGGAATGTTGTGTTCACTGACACGAATCAGAGATCAGCGTCGTTATCTGCTTCGAAAACAGGGACTAGCGCAACTGTTCCTGGCGTGATCAAAACAATCCGCACAAATCGATGCTTGACCTCTTTATCTTATTGTCCGGACGGTATCAGGTTAGCTTGTGGAACAATTGATGAAGGCGTTTTGCTTTATGATTTGAGGAAAACACATAACACGATTTCAGAATCAAAATGATTAAAAAAATCAAAAAATCCCTTTTAAAAAATGGATCAAAAAATGAATAAAAACGAGTCGAATTATAAAAAAATCTTGTTACATGACCCGGTTTTGGTCACTGATTTAAGTGGGAGAGGGTGCGTTAGAGAGATATCGTGGGGTGGGAAAACGAGTTCTGGGAGCTTTGGTGGAAAAAATCCTGGCAGAGGTTCTGTGCGAGGGGCTGCTCGTTTTGATGAAAACGATCACAAAAATACCAATGCTGGAGATACTAATAATAAAATCGCTAATGATGTTGTCATAAATTCTGATAGCGATACAAATATCGAACAAAACTTCTACCAGAATAGAATACACCGACCAGAAATGGATCAGAAAAATCACGAACGTATTTATGAAGGCGCCCACCATGCGCGGGACGACGATAACGGTTTCAAAGAGGAAGCTAATCCGCTTTTCCGGTTAGTGAACCGCAACAACGCTGAAGAAGAAGGAAACAATTTTGATGTTTCAGATAGTCCAGAGAGTGGCGCAGAAGAAAACCATGGGGAAGAAATCGATATGGACCAAAAAAATAATAGCGACAACAGTTTCCCCAATGTCCCAGTCACCGACGACGATTTCCACCTACCTGTCACCGCACTCTCCTCTGATCACTTGGAATTCGTTAACATGCGAGAATCGGCGAAAACCGACTTTGGACAGAGTTCCTCATCATCATCTGGTTCAAAAAAATCAGGTTCGTATTCCGAAAATGCGACCAATACTCGCAATTTTGGCCAAAAAATAGATCCAAACAGTTCAAGTCGCGTTATGCCACAAACAACCGCAGTTCCAGCATCCAGTTCGACAAAAGGTGGTGAAATGTTTTTGAAAAAATCTGGCAAAAAAGATGAACAAAATCTGGATCCGAAACATCAACATATCGTCGACCAGCTTTTACACGGCGGAAAAATAAGAAATCAAGATGATAGCACAACCAACATGAATTACTATGCAAAAAAGAGAAGTAGCGACGAAATGGGAGAAAACGCACGACATGATACCAGTACTAATTCTGAAACGGACCATTTACAACAACTAATAGCCACTGCGGTCAGATCAGAAGTGACTAAGGTAAGATCTGAAATTGTTCAGTCAGTGACATCTTCGATCAGTACGCAGGTTGAAAAACTAGGTTTTGATATTGCGAAACAATTTCATATTCAACAATTGGAATTAGAGAATAACAAGCAGTCTTATCAATCAGTGCTGAAGATTGATCAAAAATGGACCAAAAAACATCTCGCCCTTTTTTAAACATTTTTGGACCAAAATTCAAAATTTTCCCAGCACTTGATGACGAGACTGCTTGTTAAATGTTTTAGGTGATTTTCGTGATGAAATGATTGGTAGGATTGAGCTGAATTGAAGAAACAGTGTTACTAATAGGCGCCTGAGGAAAAACCAGCCAAAAAAAAACTTTAGGATGATGAACATCTGATCAAAAATATGTCAGATTTTTCCAAAATCTGCTGGTAGCAGAAAATTAGTACTAATGATTTGCGGGTAGTTTTCGCCGCAATTTGCATTTTTTCGTAAAGAAGAAAATGAAAAAATAACGGTGGAAAAACTGGTGTGTTGCACGAGATGTTTCTAGTATAAGGAGGAACCATTTGTTTTTTTTTCAGTTTTAGTTTTTACTAATTTTTAAGTCGTTTTATATGTCCATTCCTTTGGGTTGTTTTTTTGTCTATTTGAAGTCTTTTCATCTTTTTAATAGTTTTCGGGGGATCTGATGAAATTTATGGGGGTTCATTTTATGTTTGATTTTTGAAATGATTTTGATTGTGTGTCGATCGCGTTTTTGTTTTCTGGTTTTTGGAATTTTGAGAAATTTGTTTGATGATTTTTGAGAAATTATTTTTTGAATTCGACGAGAATTTTCTGGTTTTTTTGAATGTTCATTGTTGTAAATAAAATGCAAAAACACAGCTTGGGTGACAACACAAATTTTTGAAACAGTTAAATTAGAATGCAGAAAGAGAGTGCAAGGATTTGATTTTCCTAAAAATTCTAAAGAACCCCTCGAAAAAAAAGGTTTTCCAGTTTCGTTTAAAGTATTAGTTGTGTTCACTACTAACCACCAGTTTCTTTTTAAGTTTTTAGAAATTTAAAAGCTTGCAAAAAACCAACAAAGATGGGACGTTCCAAGATGCACAAAAAGGCCGGGGCTTCTTCCCCGATGCGTCAGCGTAGTTTTGAAGTTAAGGATATCGCCGGTACTTCCCCGAAGTCCCCTGAGTCCCCGAACACGCTCGGTGGTGACGAAAAGCCCGAGATGACCGAGCGCGAGTTCAACGATCTTTGCGTTGCTGCGAAGGCCCAAGGTTTGATCCCGGACAAAAACGGATGGAAGAAGGTTGCGGGTATGGTTGTCGGGTTTGTTCTGGCTTTCGGTGCTTTGGCAATGATGACGGGCGGCGTTGATCCAGGTGCGGCTACGAATGGCTCGGGTTTGAAGATATTGGGATGGGGCAAGAAACCAGAACAAGAGAAAACAGAACAAGAGAAAGAAGCCGAATTAGAAGCTGCGACGAAAGCATGGGACGATGTATTCAAACCCGAAGATACTAGTAATCCAGCTCCTGCAAAGACTCATAAAAAGTTGTGGTATTTAAAAAAGTTGCACCACGGGCTTTTAAAACGGCCCGTACTTTATTCCAAGTTTAACGTACTGTACGATCACCGTAAAACTCTGATTCAAGGGGGAAGATTGAAGAAGGTATCTGACGGTAAATCACTCAATTTGGGCGTGATGTTAAATCCCTCAATTTTATTCGTAGAGTGCTCCGGATTCGGAAGCTTCTTTCCATTGCTTAAACCGACGAATTTTGTCGAGTTCGATTTTCCTCCGTCACAAGATTCGGGGGATGCTACGGGTGAGCCAGAAGTGCGACTCAGATGGTTGTCGCACACACCCCCCGTAACACAAGAAGAAATAGTAAGGCCGTTATCATCAATTACAACGTTTCAGAAGAAAGTGTCTTCGTGGACAGGAGATGGGGTGTATTCCAGCTATGGGAAGTGGGACAGCATGGTTATCAATTGGAACGATGTTGATACTAATCATAACGCGTCCACTGACCCACAGAAACGGCAGTTGCTATCTTGTAAGCGCTGGCAACTAAGTTTTTACAACAATGGCTATGCAGAAAACTCTACAGGCAATCCATCAACGTTTTACCAGCAATTCAGAGAAAAAATGGTGGACAACTCTGTAGAAGAAATAGTAAACCCTAACGAACCACAAACGTCAGACCAGCAGTTCGCCGAAAAAATGTCGAGTCGCGGTCAATCGGAATCAGCCGGAAAAAGCGCACCTAGCGACCATCATAACGCGGTTTGAAAAATCACAAAAACGCAGCATGTAATATAGCTGTTCGTCAGAACTCAAATGCAGGATGGTAACAGGACACGCATTGCACAAAAAATAGATTCATCATTAAGAGTCAGACAAAGCGGTGAAAACTGGCATTAAGCCGCGGTAAAAAAAAGAAAAAGGGAAACATAAGTAGTGCCTTGAAATGCCACTCTTCAAATATGTTTCCGAGACAAATTTGGAGTGTGCCATCAATATGCAGGAATTCGAAAAGATGATTATAGTTACCACTCTGGGGAAACGATGATTAGTATTATAGTTATTTTTTAATTCGGGGGAAAGGGGTTTTGTCGATATAGTAATGCACAAGAAATAATACTTAGCTTAGGTTTTAATATCTATGGGTGTTTCATAACAACAATTTTCTTTGTTTGAATAATTATATCAGTGATGCAAACACGCGAATAATAATTAGTACATATATCGGCGAAGGTTTGGAAGAACGATTCTGTTGTCTTTTATCCTCGAAGATGAAAAAATGGCAGTGTATGTTGTGATTTGTGTTGAGGAGAAGTTGTAATTATTTGTGTGTTTTTGTTTAGTGTTGGATGTTAATCTGTTGTTGGTGTATATTTTTGTGTGATGATGTTCTGTTTGTGTGAATCATTTCTACAGGGACGGGAATTTGGTGTGTTTGTTGTTGTTGTTGTTATTTGAGATTTATTGTGTGACTAGTGTGATATTATTGATGTTCTCAGGGAGGTTCAGTGTCGATTTTGGCCGGGATTTTTTGTCCGTTGTTTTTTGAGTTCAAAAATTCTAATAATTTTCTTCACAATTTACAATTTCAAATTATTTCCAGTTCGACGATTTGAAAGAGTATCTGAGCAATATTTGATCAGAACCCTCTTAAAACCTAAATTCGATATTTTTCACAAAAAAAAAAAAACACAAACTTTTTTAAAAACGTATTAACCCTCTCCCTTTTTCCCTTTTCCCCCTTTTTTTGTCCAAGAATTAAGAAGATCATTTTTCTTCACAAAAAAGACCCATAAATAGACACCACCCAACAACCCAAAACACACAATAAAAAAAAAAACAACCCAAAACACACAAAGATGTCTGCACTCTACTGGGGATTCGAGCATCCATATTTCAATTTTTTTCTGTTTGTTTTTGTTTTTGGGGAGAAAAAAAAATCAATCAAAAACGTGTCAAAATGGTTTTTAAATGTTTTTTTGTTCAAAAAAAAAATCTAAAAAGTTTGAAAGTACGCTCACAAGAACGTGCCGTGCATGTGGTCGCGGGAAAACGGTTACCACACGGCCCATGGCCTTTTGATTTCGAACTTTTTGGTAAAAAAAAAAGGTTTTTTTTGGTCAATTTTTAAAATTTTTTGTTCAAAAAATTATATAGGTTAGATTTTCAAGTTGCAAGACTCTGGCGACTAGAAAGTTTGAATGGACCAACGAGCGTGGGAAAAACTTCTTCAACGCTAAGAAGGGAGCCGTTTTTGGTGAACCGACCTGCGGTCTTGGTGACATCTCGAACCTGACGCTAAAAGCTCCCGACAACTGCTACTGCGAGCGACCGATGTCCCAGCGATTCTGCATGCCGACCTACGGTCTCCAGCACCGCCAGGGCGCTGCCGGGTGGGCCGCTTCGTTGAGGCAGCCGCGACCGGGAACTGGTGTCGATCGCCGATTGCAGATGTAACACGATTTTTTTCTAGTGAGACTCATTTTGGATCATTTTTGGTCCATTTTAAGGTTTTTTTTGAATTTTTTGTTGAATTTTGAGTCCGATTATAAAAAAATCGTGTTATGTTTGGAGGATACCGCAACAAAAAAGGCTGGAACTTGGCTTACACCTTCAGTGCCGATGCTATCAAACAGAAGATCAGCTCCGACCGCGGACGCATTGGATACCAGAAACCAGCCCCGAAAGAAAAGCAGCCCTTGTACGCACCGAAAGGAGGCTTGGCAAAAAGTCAAAGCATGATGGACTTGCATAGTAAGAGACCCAATACTGCAATGTAGTTTTGCTATTTGATTTTTTTGACCAAAAAATTAGAAAATTTTGTAGTAAATTTTAGGGGCGGAATTATAATAGAGCTGTTTTTTCTTTTAATCTTATAAATTCATTAATACACTTTTAGTTTGTAATGCTTATAAACATCAACGTTATTTTAATTTTCATCTTTTTTGTATCTTATAATTGTTTTTCATCTAAATAATACTCATTATTCATTTACATTTTTCTACATTTTCATTTGATTTTTGTAATTTCAAATTCTTCAGTGGCAAACCACTTGTCAACTGTAAGGCGAAATTTTTGCTGTGTCGAATTTTTCATTTTGAATTTTTGAATTAAAAAAACTATGTATTGATTACATTTGGCATTTTATAGAAAAATACCATTAAACAGACGAAAAATGGTTCTGGATTTTTCACTGAAACTTAAATTTGAATTGTTTTAAATAATAAATTTACCGATCTTGTTAGTTTTTTATAAAATTAGAGCAGTCGAAAAATTAAACAAATTTGTAGTAATAAATTTTAGAAATTGTCAGGGGGGAGAAAGTGACATTTATGCAATTTTGGAAGTGGATACCAGCAAGATCTGATTTCTTTCTTGAGGCGGTCTGGTTCTATGCATTTGCATATTAGCCTGGGTTTAAGAAATGTTCGAGAAAGAAACCGTTTTGAGAAAGCACGCAAAAAAGAGGGCGCAGTTTTTTGCGTTTTTTGGAACACCATTTGCATTCAAAAAACAAAGCGGGGCTTTGGAAATATTTTCATGGACGCCGAGTTCTGGAGACGCGTCGCAGCGTAGATTGGAGCAAATACTAAGGGTCCATATTTTTGTGACATTTTTTTAACACCCATAATAATTGATTTTTTTGCAAGGCGTTAGTGGAATAATATTTTTAAAAAGGTTTTAATCTGGAGAAATTTGCAAGACGCCATGAGGAAGTTCAGTAGGAAACAAACAAAATAAATTTTAACATATGGGAATAATATGGGAATCATTCTCGTGATATTAGATTTTTTTTAAAATTCAGACCATAAAAAAAGGTTGGCATCATAGTTTTTAAAGCCGAGGGCGTTACGACGGTAGCAGACGCAAACTATTCCGATGCAGCTGGAGCCGATTTTTGTTTTCGTGAACCTGTGGGAAGCGAAGCAAATGAAAATATTTCAAGGGACGGGATACCAGGGAGGAAAACGGAAGGGAACAGGAAATATTCTTCTGATTTTTGAAGGGATTGGCGAAGTCTCAAGTTAGTTGTTTTTGGATTGTGTTTTTGGCCCGATGTTATTTCCTTAGTTGAAGGTAAAAATTAAAGTCTGAATTATCGAAACTAACCAGTCTGGATTTGCGTCTATATTTGCATAGCAAATTGGATCCGAACGAAATTATTTGATAAGTACCCATTTATTTTTATTGACCCTTTTTTTTAACTACCCAAACTGTCCTCCTGATTTTTTGTTTTTCAATTTTTTTGATATCCCCATTGAAAAAAGAAAACAACCCAAAAAGATGTCTCTGTCCCGTGAAAAGTATTCGACGTCCAGTGATGCGTACGCTGACACCCCACCTAATTCAAGAGCGCACAATAATAACGCTGCGTCGACGATACGGCCTAATATCAGGTCCAGTGGGTCAAACAGCAATGACAGTATTGATGTAACACGATTTTTTTATAGTAATCCGACCTCGTTTTTTCCATTTTTTGACCCATTTTAAGGGTTTTTTTGATTTT
>Ga0099798_10674_pt1 | contig 10828 bp, 9 predicted proteins | sample Uncmet_Sort29A_1_FD_89870 | JGI IMG/M metagenome (GOLD analysis project Ga0099798, IMG submission 89870) | Marine eukaryotic communities from CALCOFI LINE 67, Pacific Ocean - CN13ID_Sort29A_1 | ecosystem: Environmental > Aquatic > Marine > Oceanic | place: Pacific Ocean: Monterey Bay | collected... | reverse complement strand
AGATTTGGGTAATGGTATATTTCTTCACCACCAAAAGCTGCAACCACCGGTAGAAGTACTACTACTGCCGGTGGTGATGGTACTAGTACACCTCCGAAGACATCTTCTGCTGGGGGCTTGTCCAGATCAGGTACACCTTAGATACACTGAAGCCACCCGATTTCCACCCGATTTCCATCCGATTTCCCCCGATTTCCACCCGATTTCCACCCGATTTCCACCCGATTTCCACCCGATTTCCCCCGATTTCCACCCGATTTTTTGCAGCTTTTGGTGGTGAAGAAGATTTGGGTAATGGTATATTTCTTCACCACAAAAAGCTGCAACCACCGGTAGAAGTACTACTATTGCCGGTGGTGATGGTACTAGTACACCTCCGAAGAGTAATCTTACATTAACTGCAACGTCTTCTGCTGGGGGCTTGTCCAGATCAGGTACACCTTAGATACACTGAAGCTGACACCTTAGATACACTGAAGCACCTTAGATACACTGTTTTTCTCCCTCAATTCCCGGTTAAAACCCCCCGCAACTTTATAAACCCCCATCTTTCATTTCATCCATCTTACCCCCATCTCACCTCACCCTCAAAATAGATACAACACAATTAATAATTTTTATTAAACCGAATCCACCTTATACATTTAGACAAACACTTGTTCAAATTGCAATTAAACTTTTTTGAAAAATTTCATTCGTTTGTCTCAACTCAAGTAAGTTTTTAGACATCTCAAACTATAAGACGAGGAGTCTGTCTAGTAGACAGTATCACTGTCTGGCGGTGCGGTGCCTCTAGCATCAGTCAAGACTGTGGGTGGGGCGGGGTAGGTACATCAAATTTACTCCGAAGAGTTGGAATCTTACATCTATTCTTCTGATCAGGTACCTTAGAAAATACTGAAGCTATACGAAAACAACAAGCCCTCGAACAGTTTTATGGTAAACGTAGCTCTGATGTAAACCAACAAGCTAATCTTCAAGATTCTGGTTGGAATGATCAAGAATTACATTTTGAATTTGTATCTAAAGCTGGCTTATTCGGTGGTGGACGGAACTGTATGGATGGAAATAATAGAGGTGGTTTACGATCTATGGCTGCTGTAAGAAAATCCATGGTTCTATCAAAACGGAAAGAACAAGATGCTACTCGGAGAATGAGTATGGTTCGTAAATCGATTCGAAAATCGATTCGGGGCGGTCAAAGTTTAAATAAACAAGAATTGGCTGATGAAATCGGTGAAATTAATTGTGATGGATATATTGAAGCTGTATTGAAGATACCACAACTTGATGGTTTTAAACTTAGTACCATGTTACGGGATATTTATAGAAAACTTGGTTTAGTCACGAGTTCACCGAATGAAACGCCTAAAAATCCATTTATGTTGGAACATGTTCGATTGAATCTTTTAGATTTGTCAGATGCTTTCCATCAAGTTGCAGCAGGTATCATCGATGATATTCATGGAGATCATAAGAAAACTCGAGTAAGGGAATTTGGTGGCGAAGATGCTGATTGTCTCGATGCGGAGGCTGATGCGGAGGCTGAGTTTAAAGCGAATATGGCATTATTACAAGGTATTCTACCAGACGCTATCAATAGCGACGAAGATGAACCGAGTAGTGATATGGGAAGAATGAGTTTAGGTTCTGATGATGGCAATATGAAAAAGAAATTAGCTGCAATGATGGGTGGTGAGGGAATACTTCCAAATCCTGGAGAAGATGTTCCCTTACTAAGTGTTACTGATGGTGGTACTAATAGTGGTATTAACACCAGAAGATGTCTTCGGAGGTGTACTAGTACCATCACCACCAGTACCGAATATACCATTACCCAAATCTTCTTCACCACCAAAAGCTGCAAACAATAATTGATCTCCATCATTAAATGCTTGACTCCCTTCTGTCCTGTTTGCTAATAAATTATTCGCGTTGTTTCCGCTGTTGTTACCACCAGGAAGAGTTCCTAACAAAGCATTATTATTTTTTTTATCATTATCAGCTACTGACGACATATCAGCTACTGACATATCTTCCTCGTCTTCCAGCTTCATATGAACATCAGCCCTCGCAATCACACCTGCTTCTCGACAATGCTTTTCAATTAAATCCCGTACTTTGAAACAACAGGGCAATTGAAGTTCTTCACGACATCCGCTTTGAAAAGTGAGAGTTAAAGAGTAACCGGATCTAAATGTGTTTTTTAAAAATGAAGGTGTTCCATAAGCAGCTATTTTTCCATGAGCCATGATTGCAACACGATCTGCTAATTGATCCGCTTCATCCATGTAATGGGTCGTAAACAATATTGATTTACCACGTTGACGCATTTTTCTAATAAAATTATGCAAGTGTCGTCGATTTTGTGGATCAACACCACTGGTTGGTTCATCCAATATGATGAATTTACTATCACCGACAAATGCACCAACCGTTGAAACAATCCTTTGCCATCCGCCCGATAATTCTTTAACAAGTTTAGATCGATGTGGGACAAGATTTGCAGCTTGTAATAATTGTTTAATGTGTTTTTTCAATCGCGCCTCGTGTGTAATCACATTGATGCTTCCATTCAATCGAGCAAAAAATTCCAATTGGTGCTCCACACTAAATCTTGGTAACAACACATCATGTTGCAAACAAAGACCAATTGCTGACGCATTCGAATCAGCGAGTTTTTGTGCTGTGAATGAATTGAATTACATAGGGTGAAATAATATAGGGTGATCAGATTAAAAAAATCTATATAGACACAATGCCATATATAACATTAAAACACTTTTTAAAATAATAACAGTTAGACCCATAGAGAATTGTAATTTTAAAAAAATAAAAATCATTGAATAGATACTGTGTATAGTCTCAGTAATACATTTTTAAAAAAACTTTTTTGCGGTGTGGAAAAAAACTTTTTTTGTGTTTCTTCTTACCTGTTGTCTTCTCAGCATCCATAGCTCTTAATTCTGCGTCTGTTAATTCAGAAGGATTCGCTTGATATTTTAAGAATTTTTCGAAATGAGTATATCGATCAATTTTTCTTTTCCCAAACATTTGAATGTTACCACTTGTTAAACGGACTAATCCAGTAATTGCATGAATCAATGTCGATTTCCCAGCACCATTATGTCCCAATAAACAAAAAATTTCTCCTTCACGCAGTGTCATATCAACACCATCCACAGCTCGGATATATTTTTCTTGATAGGTAACAGAGTTATTCTGTAAATCAGGAGAAACATGTTTTTCAACTTCTGGCATTCCATCATCGTCTTTATCTGCTGGAAAATAAACACGTACATCATTAAATATAATGGTTTTCTTTTTCATAAAATCTGATTTTGCAGCAACTTTTCCAATACCATCTCTCTGTATCCATTTTGGATTACAAGTTGTCTTCTCCCCAGCTGCACGTTTCCGTTTATTTTCCAAATCCTCCCGTATTTTAATATTTGCGACTTCAAAATCAGATACACCAACAGATTTTGGACCAACACGACCATATCTTCCTTCAATATAAAAAGCCAAACGTACCACACCCCAAACCATCAAAACTGTCATAATTAAATTACAAAATACACCAGTTACATGATCTGATGAAACTTTTCTTAAAGCGGTAGAAAAACTAGACCAATCTTTACTCCATTCATATATCATTGCATCAAACTTTTCTTTTTCTTTCTTATAATTCTCAATTTGGTCAGTCACTTCTTTACCAACATCAGCTTTACCATTACCATTAGCATCTAGTTGGAAAGACTCACTTGTCATATCAACATGAAACATTTCAAAAGCACCACCTCCTCGTTGAGCGTCCCATAATTTTCCGAATGGTAATGCAGGAATGACGGTGTAACCAATTGGGACAATATCCCTGTGCATACATGGCCAGATTCGACAATTCAGTACTACCATATATAGCGTATAAAAACGATGAATTGGATTTGTCATCGTTCTCACCCATGATAATAAGCCATAAAACAAAGAATCATTGCCAAAATATTCGAAAAATGTTGTTACGACCATAAATAACAAGATTGTATTCACTGTTTGCATACCACCAGTTGCCACCCAAGCTGTTTTCGAACCCACAATAAAATGTTTTGATTTAGATACTAGTCGAGCAATCAATAAAGCGTAGGCACCAGTCACAATCAGAAACATCATAAGTAATAATAAACAAATGAAGGTAACTGATAATACATGCCAAATGTGACTCATATGCATGAAAAAACTAACGCCATGACTTCCACCATTATATCGCTTGTGTATCTGTTAATTTTTTTGAGATTATTAAAAAATCTACGATTGTGATAAATTTATCGGAATTTCCAAAAGAAATGGAATTTCCACGAAATGGAAATTTTGTGTGACTAGATCTCAAATATGAACAATCTATACAAATGAACATTTTATGCGACAAATCATCAAAAATCTATTAATTTTCCCTTTAAGATGTCTCAGTTAGTCTCGAGATCGATGGATTGGAAAAATCCTCCCCAGATTGTGTCTGGAAAATCGGATTCGGGATCACCAAACACAAGCCGAGGTTTAAAAAAAAAGTCCCACAAAAACCCCTTAAACAAACCCTCCGTAGACATCTTTCTCCCCCTTTTTCCCACGTGGGTAAAAAGGAAAAAAAAACGACAAGACAACACTCTTTTCCATCACCACCACCACCACACCAAACAACACTCTGTTTCCCACTACCACAATCATGTTGTTACTTACCCAAAGCGAATTTTTGAAGAAGTTTGAGGCTAAATGAAGTCCATGTACGTTTTTATTAAAGTTGATCTTGTCACCAAATACTTGTTCCATGAGGGACACTTCTGGACGTGTTGAACCCGGTAAATCTGAATCCCAATACCAACCTTGACCAGGATTATTCGTTAACATCGTGCGCATTTCTTTCCTCTTATCTTGTTCACTCCCTACCGTAGGGAAATAATAATAGTTACTATTAAATATTAATGTAGCAACACATGATCCCATAAACCAAAGAATTTCTGAACGCCAAAATCTTTTCCGTACCAAAGTATAAATCCATGATTTAGCATAAACTTTTTGACTTACACCCAATACTTGAACACCACGTTCCATATGGGTCTTTCGTTCTTCCAATACCCACCAAATTACATGACGAACTTCACCACAAAAGATTCTTGATAGGAAAAAGATATTCATAATTGGGAACATTGTATTTTGGAATTCAAATACATATTGATCTCCAGTAAGATTAAATAAAAAACTCCATGGATAGCATGATGTTTGATACAATAATTGTTCTCTATTCGCAATACTGTTTTCAAATTTCGCATCAGCTCTCACCGATAATAAAAAGATCATCATCCACACGAAAAACATGGTACAACCAATATCACGAGCTAATCCTAAATATCCACCAAACATACCATATTGGGAAAAGAATGTTTGGGGATATAACAAATCATTCTTCCACATTAAAGCCATTAAATGTTGTTCCTCTTTTTGATGAAGAAGGGCTTTACGAGCTCTTCGAGCATTGGATATTTCCACCGCTTCAGCATTGTCATATTGTTGTGTACGGGTGGTTTGTTGGTCTGGAGGATCCAAACCACCTTCTTGATCTGGACTCACTGGAGTACCTTGAACAATTTGAGAAGAAGATGAAGCAGCCTCTCCAGTTCGTTGTGAGGGATGGAGCAGTGGCTCCGTTTCAGGAGCCTGCACGGAATCTTCCGGCATTCTATTAAAATGGGAAGGGGTTTAATTGTATAATTATAGAAGAGTTGAAGAATTTACAATTATTATATATAGAAGAATTGAAGAATTTACAATTCACAAGTGTAATAATTGTAGAAACTCAAGGGAGGAAATTTTTTTAAGGGAGGAAATAAAGCAAAATTTAAATGGTTTCTTGACAGATTTTGCAATTTAAATGGTTAAGCTGAGAGTTTGGAATATAAAACCTCTTTGCTGTAATTCAATTCCCAAGATTACTTTTTGAGGTATATATTAAAAATCTACAGTACTTAAGAAAATATTTTAAACATTTTTAAAGTGAGACCTTGAAAAGTATACTTTATTCACAAAACGAGAGGAAGATTTATTTGACAAAATATAAAATAGAAAGGTTTATATTGTCTTCTTCCTATTGTATTTTCAAAAAAAAATTAAGTGAGACTTTTTACCTTCTCTATATATAGAAGAAAGTTTGTCAAATGGGTATGTGTATGGATCAAACACTCAATCTGTATGTTTAATCATGAAACTCTATCTGATTCAATCTGTATCAACACCCCTTACATGAACGAGGAATTCTGATGAAACTCATTGAAACTCAAACTCACTTAAACGTAGGTTTAAGGATAGTGTATTTCGTAATCGTCTATACTGAAAACATCTGTAATTCAGTGTTTCTGCTGATTGATATTTCGTAAGGTATCTTGCTGGATAAGTGTTCTTGGAGATAGAATCTATTCTTCCTATTGTATTTTCAATTTTTTTTAAGTGAGACTTTTTTTAAGTGAGACCTTCTCTATATATAGAAGAAAGTTTGTTAAATGAAGAATATTTGTATTGACATTTAGTTAATTGTTTTTTAAATAAAAAAGAATTTATCGATCAAAAAAATATTAATGATCATAGTTTGTTAAATATAATTTAAGTTTTTATTTTAAAATAAATATATTTAAATGAAAGACAGAAATAGCTGCCTTTTAAAAGAAATGATTTTGAAACTGTTTTTTTAGTAATGTTTTATTTTTGTCGATTGTGGTAATTACGGCAATGTGAAGTTTTGATTATATCGCACGATATAATGTAAACGACCATCGGAAAAGGAAATGATGGGATATGATGGGAAACCTCAATGAGGACTCACAAAGAAAGTGGAAAAAATGCAAAAAAAGAGAAAAACGATTTACTGTAAAGACATGTGGGGAGGACAATACAAAAGACAAGGGGAGAAAGAACACTTGAAACAAACACACCATGTAACGGATGGAAAGAGGATGATAGCAAAAACTAAAAACCCATATCCACCATATTATTATTTGAGTTGTTCTAAGCTTTTTTTTGTCTTTTCATACCAATACAACGTCGCATGTTCTGTGACAACATTTTTTGTTCAACCTAACTCAACACATGACATGACACATCTTTTTCTTTCTTTTACTGAAACCCACATCCCGCCCTATTTTTACCATTGTAGCAAAAGACCCTCTTGCATCTGAATCCCCACTCTTATTATATCCTATACTCATCGATCTTCAGATTCCCACCATATTTTCTTTTGCCCCTAAAACCTATTCCCGCCCTATATTACTGTCCAGATCTCATCGAAGACCTCCTTCCTTTCGTAATCCTCTCTATACGTACAATCACCAAATCATTGATTCAGATTCATTCCCAACCCCCCCCATCGCACCTCTTCTCCTATATTGAAAATCATCGCACCATAATGTCTGCCGCGGCCAGATTTATTCTTATTCTTGTTTTCATGTCATCCGCTTTTCCATGTCCACCGGCAAACACAATGACATGATTACATTTTGAAATTTCACCCATACTCATTCTGAATGGACAATCAATCGTTTTCGTAATGACATTGGCACCACATTCGGTGAGAATCTTCTGATCTTGTTCCTTCGATTTATCAGGCCATGAACCTCCTACAACTGCGGTGGGAATTTTTTCGACAATTAATTTCTGAATTGTAGGCCACCATTCTTCGAAATGACAATGAAGCCAAGGTGCGAACATAAAAGCGAAAGTTGGTTTCTTGTCTTTAAGAAGGTCAGGATTTTCTTCAACGATTTTGTGTGTGAGACCGTTGTAGCACTCCAAAATTGCAGTGCGATTGTCGATGGTAATACCTGTTTTTTATATATTTTTAAATCAAATGATCAGAAGGCTCTTCTTGTCAAGGTCAAGGTCAAATAACTCCCCTCCGCTCTACGAGGCTTTGCCGGCGGTGTCTAAGCACAGGCGTATAGCCTTTTTATCGCTCGGTTGCCTCGGGAATCTCCTCACGTTCAGCTCTAGGCTTGCTCCTGGTAACGGGCCGATGTGGACGCAAGGCTCTTCTTGTCTCGCAACGTATAAAAAATGATTTCAAGATTAATGTAAAAAATATTCCAAGCCTTAAATAACTACTTACAAAACCGAGAATCCGCTTAAACACAACAACAAACAAAAACTTAAAATACATTTCCGCACGCCTTCTTCTGGAGGATTTGGATCTGGAATTTTCTCTTTTCCAGTCTGATCCCCAACAAAACCAGTACATATAACTCTTAATGTCTTAACTTTTTCTGGGAAACGTCTCAGAAGAAAAGACAAATCATCGAGCCATTTCAATTCAAAAGTACTGGAAGCACCAAGGAACCATAGATTAACTGTCTCAGGACAACTATGTTCTTTCAAGTCCCAAAGAGGAATGTTCTTGTCGACGGAATACCTATTGTTTTGGGGTTCTTTTAAATTTAAGAGTTTTTAATAAAAACGTATGGTTTTAATTTTCAGAAAGGTCAACAAGGTACAAGGTCCTTGTACTACAAATAATAGTTTTATTTTTGTCAATCCACACAAAAAACCCTGCAAGAAAAAGACACCAAAACGAGGTCTACTCGAAGACAATACAAAAACAATAAATAAATAACCTGAGCATCGCGTAAGTAACACAGTCTCTCATCTGTTCTCCCCACAATAACTTTGTGTTATTTTGCTTAATAATTGGGTTGTTGTCAGGGTGTAGCTTATCCTTCACTGCCTGTATAGCTTCTTCCTCATATTCGACAAGATAGTTTTGAAATCCAAGAGTATCAGAAACTAGTGATTGATACCTATGTGATTTTTTATTCATCTCTCTATAGCCTACACCGTTATATTTTTTTTTTCTAAAAGACAAAGAACGATGTTTCTCTAAACAAAATATCGTGCATAATATGGACGCAGAACAGGTTTTCATATAATATATCAACAACATTCTTTCAAAAACAAGGAATTCTCCTATATTTCTCCAACTTTCTTCATCGTATAATTCAACAAAAGATCACTCTCAAAAAAAAAAAAAAAAAACTTTTACTTCTCCCTATTTTCTTTTTCCAACTGTTCGCATTCCTCATCATATTGAGCAAACATTTTTTTCATTACACCAGCATTTTTCTTTTTAGCTTTATTCCATTCTTGGTTCTTCTTATTGAGGAGTTGCTTAGCAGCAGCATTATCTGGATCTACCTCTAAAAGATCTTTTAATACATCAATGGCGTCTTCTGTTTTACCAACCATTTCACAAAAACATGTAGCTAAACGATAAAGACATTTTATCATTTGAGGCTTAGTCAAAGACTCACGACGAGCCATAGCTTTTTGGAGAACACCCTGTGTATAATATTTGTTTTGTCATTTCAACCTTGTATTCAGGTCTCTAACTAGTGGCAGGGGGGGGTCTACGTATGTATGTATGTTTATGTTTACATCAAGGTTGTGTTGAGGTCTAAGTATAGTGCGATGTAGGTCTATATAAATGTTTACACACCATAGTATTCATACGGAAAGAGGAGCAAAATTCGCACTCTACTTTGTAACGCAAATAAAAAAGAAATGTGTGTGTGTAAATTTTTCAAACCAACAAAATATTATTTACCACTCCCGCTTTCCAATCCTTCAATTTGATGTAACACTGAGCTAAATTCAAATTCAGTGTGAGATCCAATTCACTTAAGCCTTGATCCTGCATTGCTTCTGGACCACGACATAATGCATTTAATATGGTTTTTTGTGATTGTGTATACCAATATATCGCATCATGTATCCTTCCTTCTTTGAAAAATTTATTACCCTTTTCTTTTGATTCACTAGGTGCTAAATCTGCTTTTTCTCTATAAGGATCCAACATCTCACTTGGATCTTCATACGTGTTTCCATCAGGGGCCGCTGTCGATGGATCTACCATATCATACCCCTTATCTGCAAGGAAATCCTTAAAAGATTTCTCTTGTATCTTCTGCTGTTCACTTTTCTTCTCCACAACTGGCTCGGTCGTTGAGGATTTTTGACCCCATGCAGATCCAAGTACTGATTCACCATCAGCGCGTTTTTCGACCACTGGTTTATTTTCTTCGACCTCTGTTTTTGATGAATCTGTATTAACTCCATTTGCGGAAGGAGGGATTATATCCGGGGAAGAAGTATCGGGTGAAGGATCAGGTGGACCACAGCAAGCTTCAGCTGAACTTGCGCTTGATGGCTCACTTGAGCTTGGTGCTGCTTCTGCATGGAATGTTACACCCTTTTCAGGGATTGGGATCTGTTCTGGATTCGGGATCTTGCTTCGTGGAGAGGGATCATCTTTTGACTTGCGTGGAGTAGGAACCTTCGGTATTCCACCGTCGATTGACTCGAGACCATCGAGTTTAATGGCCTCAGTTTCACCCATTTTTTTACCTTCTATAAGTTACTAATGTGGAAAATTCAATCTTTATTTACTCTTTTTGTGATACAATTACTAAACAACTATTGGGAAATGGTTAAACTCTATTAGGGATTTGTGATTAAAATAAAGTTTGAAATATTTTTTACAATAGATATACAACAAAAAGAAATCTCTCACACTGTAAATTTGAAACAGAATAACAACGTTCTCCAAGAGAAGATATAGTTTGAACAACCAGAAAGATATAAAGAAATCTCAGAGAATGTATTCATAGAAGAAAACACAATGAAGAAATAGAGAAGCACAAGACACGAGACACAATTCCATTTGATGATGTTTGTTGAAAATTACACATTAGCAAATTCTATATGATACAAGGGTTTCGAACAATTTTTAGGATACACAAAA
>Ga0099798_10673_pt1 | contig 10830 bp, 7 predicted proteins | sample Uncmet_Sort29A_1_FD_89870 | JGI IMG/M metagenome (GOLD analysis project Ga0099798, IMG submission 89870) | Marine eukaryotic communities from CALCOFI LINE 67, Pacific Ocean - CN13ID_Sort29A_1 | ecosystem: Environmental > Aquatic > Marine > Oceanic | place: Pacific Ocean: Monterey Bay | collected... | reverse complement strand
CTATTACTCGAAGATGAATTTAACTCGACGGACTCTGGACCAGATTTCTGACCCCCTACGTTATGATGTTCCTTCCCTAAAAATCTTTCTTCACCCGGCTCTTCTGAATTCACATTCAAACTAGTACTGTCTCCTTTTGAACTTCTACTAGTACTAGTAGTTCCCGTACCACCGCCACGTTCATTGACTGTTGACACACTACATGAATGACAAAACCATCCCATCTCCTCTTCTAATGGATTTTTTAAACCTGTTTCAATAAAAATATGTTTTTTTAACATCGCATCAACCCCAAATTTATTGACCAAAATTTCTGGTGGCCTCGATGTACAATAACCAGGTAAACCAAAGAAATTGATACATGGAATAGCTAAAAAATCAGCGTGAGAAAACAAATTGGAGTTATGTTCCATCTGAGACGGAGTAACCAGCTTTTTTCTTGATGCTCTACACGAAGCAAGAAGATTCACCGAGTGTTCTGATGGAATTAATTTATCCTTTTTTCCATGAATCAATAATGTTGGACATTGAACATTCTTAATAACATCCACATTACTAAATCTCTCATTGAAAAATGTGCTTAATATCCTCCCAGCCACACTATGTACCGCTGTTCTAATAGAGCTAAAAGGACTTACCAACAACAACCCACCCAAAGGAAACCTACTCGCTAACCAAGTCGCTGGTCCACTTCCAATCGACCTACCCATCACAATTATGCTAGAGTATTTTACTCGCATTTCATCCACAACAAATCTCAATACAGTTTGAGCGACCAAATACAGATTTTCCTCACTAGCAACGCAATTGCTCAACATTCCATAACCCGGATATTCTAAGCTTAGTACATTCACACGGAATTGTTCGGTCATATGCCTTGAAAATGTGTGCGTCATACCAAGGTCTTCGGCGTTGCCGTGGAGATAGATAATGAGCGTGGATGCGGATACTTGGGATTGGAAAAAAAGGATGGGAACACCGGGACCGGCCATGGAGGGATGGTGGTTGCTGTGGATTTAGAAGTTACAGTTACAATTAGACTAAGATAATGACTGTCACTGTATATATACTTATTATGTCAAGGTTCTGATTTTTTTTTTTTTTGAATTTAGTCTTATAATATTCATAAATGACAAATTAATATACCCACTAACTGCCGGTATCCCTATGCCTAGGTCCCATGGAACATAATAAAGATTGCCCTTAAAAGCGTTTCGATCGTAACTTGGTCTTGGCGCAGGAAAGATTAGGCGGTTGCCGATACCAGTGAGCATAGAGGTTACCATCTTCTAATTTATTTTTTTTGAAATTATTGTCAGACTAGTTAGTATTTAGTACAGTTAGAAACGAGTTTAAATGTTAGCAGTATTGAGGCTCGATGTTACTGTAAGAGTCAGACTCAGTGACTTTTAGTTTTATTACAGTAGACTGCCAAAAAAGTTTTCACTATAATTGAATTGATTAGAAAAGTGAAAACTTAGAGGTCAAATCCGAAGCAAAGATTCAAATGACGTTGAATATTAATAATTCCATCATGATCGAGATGGTAACCGTACTACGTCAATGACTACCACTTCTCTTTATCAACTCCTTGAAGTTACCCAAGAACAAAATCAATACAATGGTGCATTTTCAGTTTTTGTTTGGTAGATACAGAAATCAGCTGTCTCAACTTGGTGACTACCAACAAGTTCTACTACTAATGGAAATAGTTTTTCAAAAAATATTCAAACAGTATTGAAAAATGACTAGCTGCCTAAACAATTTGGTAACTACCAACAAGTTCTACTACTAATGGAAATAGTTTTTCAAAAAATATTTGACAAAGATCATGTACTACTAGTACTAGTAAACAGAACTCTAAGTTTTGATATTGCCGCCTCTACATACTCGTTTACCTCCTCACTTCTTCCCATCGCATACGGCGACTTAAAAGATCTCCCTTTTAATAAAACAGATAACTTAATAAGATCTTTACACAAAGGATCCATAGATGTGTGATCCGGTATTTTAAATGCCGGAAGAAGGGGTGTCGGAATTCCAACAAAATTACCTAAATTCACTGAACAAGGACTTGTTTTCTGTGTATTTGTGGTTGGGATTGTGTCAACTTTTTTTCCAACAAAATAACGTAAAGAATCTCGAAGATCGGATCGCAATTCAGGATGAGCCTCACCCTTTCTATAGTCTTCCAGTGTTTCTCTACCTGTTGGGAGAGAAACAGGTATTGCCGCTACCACTAATCTCGGCAATGTCTCTTCTGTAATTCGATTATAAACAGCGGAATGAAGTATTTGGGTAGACAACTCTATACCACTGTAATTAACATCCGTCATAACCAACACCGCTGTATTGGATTCACGACCCGAGTCTTGTAAAGCAAGTGAGTCAGTGAACTGTATGCCCTCTTGTAGTGTGAAAATAACAAGACATTCAATCCCTGCAGTTTTTAAAGCATCATCACAAAAAGAAAGGAGGTGATGGAAGAAAGGAGGTGATGGTACGCATGTACAAAAGTCCACAAACCACTTTTACAGAGGAAATCTTCGGATCGAACATAAAGTTTTGTACTAACAGTTAGTACCCATTCTAATTTTCTATCATATTCGCGCTCTTTTGTTCGGTCTAGACATGTTGTGGTACTAGCGCCCGTTTTCGAGAGATTCAAGGGAATGTAAATAATTTTCTTACCCCTCTTGTTGTGAAATTCTCGCTTAATATGGTTGAAGGCATTGTTGATGCTCGTTTTCAGATAACCCTCCCAATCATTATCAGAAATGACATTCACCAAACTAGTCTGCTTGTATTGATCCGCATAGAAATTTTCGAACGAACATGTATTCTCTAGTACTGTTTTCTTAACCACCTCCAGAAACTCAAGTTCTTCAACTGTGCTGTCTACTGTAAATGCTTTCGTGTGTTTTTGATTTAGCCGTAAATTACAAAATTTCTGCCGGGTCCACTCATCTGATGACACTTCTGTCTCAACTGTAGACTCATAAATAGCAGGGTGTATCAAAGATACTTCTTCACCACAGAAAATGGTTACGAGAATTTTCCGTAATTTATCAAATACATATAAAAATTTTGTGTCAAAGAGCGAATATCCTAACACCGCCGTTAGAGAGTTTCTCAATGCAGGAAACTGATCAAATTTCCTCTCTTCATACAAAACATACCATTTCAATACCAAATTCAGAGACTTGTAAAGCTGTTCCTGAAAATCGTTGGGACTAACTGGCAAACTACCTTTAGGAAGACGAAGATAATCACCCTGACCAACCTCCTTGTAGCAATCAACTACTCTTTGTAACTCAAGCTGGTCCAGGGGTCTCCAAAGCATGCCTCGCAGTTCCTCCGAAGAATATTCTTCTAGAGGCAGGCGAGTCGTCATGTAATCCCTGTCAGTCCACATATTCGCGCCAATGTCTACGACAAAGTTGATCGCCAAGGTATCACATTCATGGACTTCTTTAGACTCAGTTTCAGCAGCAACTGCTGCAGCTTTTTCTGAGATTTCAAATCTTCTGAATCTGCGTAAAGAATCTACTGGAACTGTATGTAATTTATGGACCCAAGACCATTTAAACACTGACAGAAATTTTAACATTTTGAGTTTTTGGTGATGAATGCCAGTAAGGTTGTTTTGAGTTTTTGATGGAGAATTCAAGACTAACTTTAAGGGGTGTTTAACGTTTTTCGAGTTTTGAGTTTTCGGTGGTGAAATTTGCTAAGGTTGTTTTACTAACAAGTTTTGAGTGTTTTAAACTGTGTTTAATTGATAGCTTTCAATAAAAGGCAATTTTCAACGAAAATACACCTGCATAATGATAAAAAGAATGGTCAAAGACATTTATGAATTCAGAATCATGATTTCATGATTCATTCGTATCATATTGTAATTTTTTCTCTCTAGTTACTTATGCAAGACTCAAGAGTTCCTAACTTGATTAATACCAGGGTTACTAAGTCTTTAAAATTACTTGCTTCTCTCAGAATTTGACTGTCAAATTCATAAATATTTCAGAAAAAACTCAGTCTTCAATTAGTATTACGTCTAGACTCTACTAGACTAAGCCGACACTACCACCCCTTCTCCCAAATTTTCAGAAGTTTCTGCTTCATCTTCTCTTTTCACTTCCAAATTCACCACCTCCTCAACTCTGCTAGGAAACTGCCATCTATCACAAACTCTCAGTGCCACATGATCTGCCCATTGTTCTTCTTCCAATGCATCGAAACCTTTTTTACCAGCTCCACCACTCAGTCCCACCGGTATATAATTCCTCTCTGGTAAGCTGGTTTGATCATCGAAACCAATCCATTCCTTCATACTGGCTGCGTCATGTAAACACGCTGGCGTTCCAGAAATGGGGACAACCACTATCCTGACGTTCAATGGTTCTTGTCTCAATGCTTTCGCGGCTGCTTTGGCTGATTCCTTGAAGACAGCGGGGGTGGAGCCGTCGGTGAAAAGGACGAGAACTTTTTGTAACTCTGAATCAGAACGACCTCTTTGTTCAAATTCATTTCTAGCAGCTAGTAGGGCTTGGGCAGCATTAGAGAAACCACGGTACCAACGGAACTTACTAGAAACTGCTTCAGATTTTCCAGATCCTGAGGAAAACAACTCATCCAGTTTAGACAAATTACTGGTCAACGGTTGAAGCAGTTCAGGCCGTTGTGTGGAGCCATCGGGCAATAAAACTCCATTTCCGTAGGCAAGGATAGCAATTTGAGAAGATGATGATTTACGGTTGGCTGGGATTTTCGGGGTTTTTTCGGCTTCGACTTGTTCTTGGTGTTGTTGCGCTTGTTTGATGTCGGCGGGGACGTCAATTGTGGGTATGGTTTGAGATTGTTGTGAGTCAGAAGTTGTTTTTTCTTTGGGCTCAGGTAGTGCCATTGACTCGAGAGAGTTGTTTTCAGACTGAGATTTCAATAATTGGTCTGCATCTTCAGATGAAACAGGGTAATCTAAATTACGGATATTAATTGACATTTTTCTAGCTTGTTTAAAAGTTTGTAACAATCCCTTTCTAGCTGCAGTTTTCACTTTTTCAATTTGTTTTTTCACCGCTTCTTCATGCTTTCCAGCAGTTAATGACAATATCCAGCGCTCTTTTTCCATCTCAGTTACAACGTTTTTATCGGTCTCTTTATCCGAAAGACCTTCTGCTCCACCCAGTCTTCTAATCAAATTACCCGCAAAAGTCTTCATTTTCTCAACATTTTCTTTATTTTTTAACCCTTCACTCAGATCAAAAGCGAGAATTATGTCTTGTTTGTTACCGCTACACAACACGTTCGGAACTTGGACTCCTGGTTTTTTGATGGGGGGAGCAAAAGTTTTGGGAAGTTTATTCTCTTCTAACCCAGCTACACCACCACCACCACTAGCTCCTTCTTTCATTCTCTTCTGAACCGCCATATGTACAGCCGTAGTCGGAACTTCACCCTCTTTAGCTGTCAAATATCTAGGACAAATAGGTACATCCTTACCGCCAACACAATTCTCTACTTGCATCCGAGACTCATCTGTCGGTGGCTTACAGCTCCCTGTTCCAAATGCAGCAGAAATTAATTCTTTATGTCTACGACGAAAATTATTACCCCCATCAATACCTCCTAAGGCTAATCCATCTTCGCAAGGGACACTACATTCGCTCCATTTGCCCCATTTAGTACCTAATTCACAGTCTTTCCCACACGGTTTTAACGAGCAACTCTGGTCCTCAAACAAACTTGGACATTTCTGTCCGCCGTATTTAGGTTGTACTTTCATCTTTCTGCTTCTAGATTGGGTACCTTGATCGCAAGAAGCAGAACAAGATGACCATTTACCCCAATCGGAGACTTCACAATTTACGGGACATTTGTGTCTGTTGCAGGGGTAAGACAATTCTAGTTTTCCGCATTGCATCCCGTTTTCGTTGGGTTGGGATTGGACGGTTCTTGTCCATAAAACGATACCGCCTTTGAGAGTGTCGTCACAGGATAACGGCTTCTTGGTTTTTGGGTCTTTACAGGCTCCTTCTTGCCAGTCGGAGAGCTGACAGTCTTCAATGGTGGTTTTTTTGTCGGGTCCATCCATATTTTTGGCGTGGAGAGAGTTGCTGAAATTGGGGTGGGAGCGTTACAAATGGTAAATATTTATTAGAAGAGATCGATGTGTAACTGGCTTTCAATTTCAAAACAGTTACAGTAACTAAACAAAAGTAGTAATTATACAATTGCAACAAGCTTACCGTAATTTCCTCAGCGCACACATCTTCACATTAACCAGCTCATGCAAATCCTCTTTACATTCTTTTTTCTGACTATCCATAGCCGTCTTAGCATTCAAAAACCTATTCCTTAAATGACCCTTTTCCTCTTTTTTCCGTCGCAAACTCTCTGTAGCATCCACAAGTCTTCTTTCTGCATCTTCTTTATTCTCTGTTTCGCGGTTTATACCTAATTGGATGGATTTTACTTGTTCTTGATGTTCAAAACGGAGTTTTTCCATTTGTTTTCTCAATTTAGACAAACTTTCTTGGGATCCAGCATATAGAATGGAGGCTTTTTCGTTGAGAGAGTGACAATCTAAAACGGCTCCTGGAACTAACGCTGGACACTTGCAGGAGGCGTCTTGGTTATCCAGAGGAGGGAAAGCGGTGTTGCTGTCGGGTTCTTGGACTGTCACTTGTTTGGAATCCTCGGAAGCTATAGCTAAGAAAGAGTTTCTCATGGTTGTCACCGTGTTATTCTTCGGTGTATTTTCAGGGACTGAAGGTTCAGATGGATCGAAAAGTGAACTCGTCTTAACCATCAAATCGAAAAAATCGCGCCTTAATTCAACCGGCATATCTTTATTCCGGAGAAAATCGTTCAATTTCTTGTTACCAAACACTCTGTAAGCTTCGTAATTCGATACGAAATCGTCATTACTACCAAAATAATTAAATTCTGAGCCTTGAACTTGAACTTGTTGGAGTAAAGCTGCATTAGAAGAAGATTTTTCAACACAGTCTTTACTAGGATTACATTTCACAATCCTACTTCTTTCCCCCAAGTTAGTAGCACCCCCACTAATTACGGTCGGGGCATTCCCACCCTTGCATCGCGTAAACCCTTCTATCCCCTGAGCGCCCTTTACTGTAGTCTCTTTCAAACCCAATTCTTTTTCTGCGCTCTTATAATTCACCATATATCTTTGATTTTCCTCACCCAATTGTTCATTCAACCTCGCTATTTCCATGGTTTTTTTAGTGATTTCATTAACAATGTTGCTATGTAACACCGTTGCTGTACCGACATCCGATTCAGCTCGCTTGAAATCCTCTTCTAACCTCTCAACATCGGATTTAATGCCTTTTTCGAGCGAGTTTTTACAAGAAACTAGTTTTTCATCGATTTGAGCGGAAGTTTCCTCCATTTGCTTGTTTAATAAAGCAACTGGATTGGCGGCAGAAGGAGCTGCTGATTTCTCTTTACTAGGGCCTGGTTTCTCCTCCACAACTGGTTTGGGCTTATCAGATAGTTCGGGAACCACTTTTTCGGGGTCTTTAATTAAATCTTCTGCAGCTGATCTTCCTGCTGAACCTGCTGAACCGGCTGAACTTCCTGGACCTTTATTATTTTCCGCCCATATAGCCATATTCTTTATATCTTCTAGCATTTTAGCCTCTTCCTCTTCCCCTTCTCTCCACTTTATTACATCTTCATCCTTATCTGGATCCCAATTTTCATATTCCTTTCCTGGCCCAATTTCACCGCTTTCTGTGATTTTTGTTACACCTCCTGTTTCCGGATCAGTGCTGATAGAAACGCTCTCAGACTCTTTAACCTCATCGTCCGAGAGTTTAGTGCTGGACTCGAGCTTCTTGAGATTAGAATCGGTAACATCGGGAGTTGTGTCAACAGGTTTTTTTTTTGATTTGCAGGGTTTGATGTCGGAAGCGGCATTGGCTGCCATAGCAGCGTCTTCTTTTTTTTCTTTTGACTCAGGTTCAACGGGGGGAGATGCTGCTGCACCTGCTTTTACTTTTGCTGCTGCTGCACCTGGAGCTTGTCTTTCAGAAATTTCACTAAGACTTGTACTACTAACAGTGCCACCTAATCCAGCTCGATCCAACGCCTGAATAACCGAGAGAGGCAAATCATATCCAGATGCGGCGAGATTGCGACGAGCTTCTTCAATTGACATCTGGTTAGGATTGTTGACATAATAATTGGAGGGATCAACAGTGTCTTGGAATTCTTGTAAGAAAAAAGAAGGATGGCTGGGAGGGAGTGGGGCAGCCTCAGACCAGGAGCTTAAAGTTAGTCCGAAAAATAAGAGAACTTTATACATATTTGTTATCGGATAAAAATATTAGTTTGGAAAAAAAAATGTTAAGGGAAAAGAAAACTTAAAACTACATACTGCAATTATATGCGTCAAGAACCGGTCTAATAACCAGTCTGCGCCCGTAGCCACAACCTACTGCTAAAGTTATGGTATAATGGCGAAATGCAGTGAAAATAATAGAACTTCGAACATAATTTTTTTAAATTTTTCTTTAGCAGTATTAAATTTTAATCTCAAGTTTCAACTCGACGACTCGGATACTATCGTCACCCAGTGACTCTGAGGCTCTCAGAAATCTTAAGTTTTTCTGTCACACTAATAAACTTTTCGAACAAGAGACTGAGTGCTTAATAGCTAACCATGATGAAACCGAATCATTCTCAAACACTGACAATGGTCTTCTTTCTTTCTTTCTTTCTGAAAAATATTCTTTACAAATTGTTTGTCCAAGAATATTGCTCCATTTTTTTTTTGGTCTCATCTAATATCTAATTTTTAATTTTATCACATGATCTTATCTTCAATTCAATTGGTAGCTACTAGCCTTAGGACTAGATCCACACTACTATAGTCCACGAGCATTTTTACTAAGATTCAAAATAAATTCAACAATTTCACCCTCAGTTTCCAACAATATTCTCATCAAACCATGTTTCATACGCCTCTATATCATCTTCGTGAAAGTAGGTTTTCGGATCAAAACTACCAGAAATTTCAGAATCACCATTAGAATCCGAATCCGAAAGTCTGTTACAATCCTCTACATTTATTCCGCCGGTATTTAGGTGGCCACGCAAAGCCAGAAAACACAAACTTTGTTGGACATTAACGCCACAATCGGTTGTACTAGATCCATAGCTAGTAGTATTAGTACTGTATTCGGATCTTGCTAACATGACAGAACGAACTTGACACCTGGTCCTGTTAGTGTTACGACGTTGTTGCCACATATTGACCGGATCATTGCGACCGAGCAACCTCATCGTCACAGTGCTGCCGCCGTCAGTATCAACAAATTCCAGTGGTCCTCCGAGACCGGGTCTGGATTTTTTCCAGAATCGGCTAAAAACAAACTCAGGACCTTCTTCTGCCATGAAAGAATTATTGTCAGCTGCAGTATCAGCATTTAAATTTTCTTCGAAACTCATTGTCAATGAATAAAAACCCATTGCTGCCAATACAATGCATACACCAAGGACGAGAATAATCACGATGATCTGACTGCACCCGTGTTGAGATGAATCAGCTGTCGATTGCATAGTGCCAGAAGTTTCTGTTTGGACAACTTCTAGCTCATCATCAGATGATTCCATTTCAGAGGTGAAATCCTCACTATCAGTGTAGTCTGGGTAAATTAAATTTGAATCTGACATGTTAGGCCTAAATTTAGGTTGATATCACAGCTTTGACAAACAGTTTTGTTGACAATTCAATTTATTTCAAGATTAGAATCACAATAGTCTAGGAGGCTTTCAATTATTGATCACAGTTACAATAACCTGAATGTTTTTCTTTTTTTTTTTTTTACGAACTTGGGTGCGCTGATTCTTAGCTGATAAATTTATTGAATGGGATGTAATTTAGGTGATAATGGAAAAGAAGTACCAGGCTTACAATTCTATCATTTTCGGATGGCAGTAGCAGACGCGATAGCAAAGAGCAAACTTCATATCTGTAAATTAACTGTCGAAGAAATTATAGATTTTCTGTGTTTAAAACTCAATGTTGCCACATTGACAAATAATTTGTGCGGTTTTAAATCAAATAAAATTGTTTGACTTTAAAATTCTGGTCCTTTCTGAACCTCTAAGACTTCGATCCATTAAACAAAAAACTCAATTCATAATCAATATCATTTTCATTTTTTCCCCCCAATAGTGCCCCCAGCATTTCTTTTACCACTACCTTCAGAGCCTTGAGTACCACCAAGTTTCACACCACCACCGCCAGTTGTCGTTTTTCCACCACCAGGACTTCCACCCCCCTCTAAGTCCTCATCTTCATCCCCCTCTCTATCCTCATCCCGAACTACATCCCGAATCAAATTTATTTTCACCAATCCCTGTTGCGTATTCCTGTTTGTATACCCATCTCTGTTCCCGGATCTGATTGTGATAAAGTCTTCTTCTACTCCGCCATCAAATTTCTCTATCATCTCGGAGGTGTCTTGAGGTTTGAGAGACTTATTATTGCCGGAAGTTACAGTTGTTTTTCGTGGCCCACCTTCTCCATCCATATTATCGAAATCACCGTCACTTAACCCTTCTCCATCCTCACCCATTGCTTCTCTTAATTCTCTTTGTTTCCTTTTCCTTTCTTCTTCCGCCTTTTTTTCCTTCGCTTCTCGCTCTTTTTTTTCCTTCTCTTTCCGTCTTCTTCTTTTTTTCGCCGTTTCTGATTCCAATTCATCGGCGTTTTCATCGTGGTCTTCTTCGTTTTCTCCCCGAGCTTCTTTCTCTTTTCTTTCCTGTTCTTCTTTTTCTAACCGAGCTCTTTCT
>Ga0099798_10672_pt1 | contig 10841 bp, 12 predicted proteins | sample Uncmet_Sort29A_1_FD_89870 | JGI IMG/M metagenome (GOLD analysis project Ga0099798, IMG submission 89870) | Marine eukaryotic communities from CALCOFI LINE 67, Pacific Ocean - CN13ID_Sort29A_1 | ecosystem: Environmental > Aquatic > Marine > Oceanic | place: Pacific Ocean: Monterey Bay | collected... | reverse complement strand
ATATGGAAATGCCCTCACACAAAAATATAATAAAGATAAAGAATTGTTCTACAATAATCTTACTAAAGATATGGTAGATAAAATAAAATGTAAATCTGAATTTATGGATAAAAATCCTATGAGAACACACTCCTTATTTAAATAATGGCATATATTCTAACTGAAATGTACCACATCCACTTCGATATGAATTTAATTTAGATATCGCTTCTTTCGCATCCCTTTTCTTATAATAACGTATAAAACATATGGGATCTTTATAATTGTTAATATAAATATTCTCTATATTACCATACTTTGAAAATATATCATATACATCTGGTATGCTAATATTCCCTACTATATTGGTTAATAAAACAACATTGTAATCCACCTTATTCTCCTTTTTCTTTTTATATACAGTACTTAAATATTTCTTCTCATCACGCTTTAGTTGGTCCTTATCTTTCTTCATCTCTAATCGAATCTCTTTTAACATTTTTTCCAGTATAACTTCTGGATCTTCCATCTCTTCGGTCTCAGATTCAGATTCAGATTCTGAATCCGAATATTTACTTTTAAACATTTGCATATAGATTTCGTCTCCAATTGTCGTAAGCGCGTCATTGTTTTCTTCCGTTGCTTCTCCAAATTTAGATAAATGTTTTCTGTCTAATTCAGCCTTATATTGTCTTGTTATCATACTTACATTTAAATATATATTTAAATTAACATATATCCCACCACATTACATAATGTTACTGTCTAGATTAATACCGCTATCAACATCTCCTACATCCTCGCTTACAACTCCGTTGACACTACTTGTACTATCTCCTCCTACCACATCATTATTTAATAAATTATTTGCAGGTGCATTATTTGAAGTCATAACAGGTATAGATATAGATGAAATATTACTAGGAATAATACTAGGTAGTAAGATGTCATTTGCGGTTATTGTTTTATAATATATATTTGTATCTTTGTCCATTTTGTGTTTATGTATATAATCTACTATTATTTTATTATATTCGTCCGTACCCGCATATTTATATATTTTACCAAATTCAATAAATTTATATTGAAATAATAATATACATATTATTGTAATAAAAGAAGATAAATGAGCTGATTTTAAAGAACAAGGCGGACCATTGGGTTTTTTTAATTTCAAACGTATCGTATATATACTGATTACCATCAAGAAAAATATACATATACCTGTTAACATAACATAATCATTGTGACGATTCATTAATTTTTTATTTCTTTCATCTAACATTGTGAGACCTCCTGATAAATGAACATCTATATTTGTAACAGGAATTTCACTTATATCTTTTTCCTCACGCATTTTACAATAGTGTACAGCCATTTGATTTTGTACGTTACCTAATTGATTATTAATTTTTTTTTTAATACCTGGGTATAAAGATAAATAAAAATAAAGCAATTCAACCATAAACATAAAGGATGCAATAAATAATATAGAATATAAACCAGTTAATATTACAGGATCTGTAGTTTTTTTTATAAAATAATAAATACAAAAAAATATGGTTAATATTAAAATAATATAATGTATATTATCTAATGTTTTTTTTTCTTGATCTATGATTTCAACATTTATAAAAGATAAAAAAAATACAACATAATATTATACCACCTATAACAATTGATAATGTATTTTGATACCATTTTTTATTACAAAATAATACGGGTATAAATAATATAAATATAAAACCTATTATTATTAACCCAATAATAAATTCATTGTTTACAATTTTACGAAATGTTTTTAACAAACCTAAACATACAGCAATAGAAGCCACCAATATAACAACAATTTGAGTAATTAAATAAGTATTTGTAGTTGTTTTATTATCCATCGTCTTTATTATAAAAAAAAATAATATTTAATATAAATGTCAATATTAAATAAATTAGATATATTATTAATTTGTATAAATATTATTTTTTTTATGATTGTTCAATGTTTATTTTTTAAACTTATTGGGTCAAAACAAATCGATGCTGTTTTAAAGAAAAAATCAGGTATTCTAGTAGAATTAGTAAACAATGATCCTATTTTACGAAAACATTTTAATGATTTTTATGATTCAAATTATGAAGAAATCGAAGAAAAGGCAAATACACAGTTTAATCTTCGTGAAAAAGAAAATACAACATCATATGTACAAAAATTATGTCCCTTTATACGGTATACGTATTATATATTAATTTTTTTCATATTTTATCATTTATATAGATCTACCAACCCATTATATAACTCATCTGAAGGAAACATTACAAATATTAGTGTAATTATTGTGTGTGTATTATGTATAATAGCAATTATTGTAAAATTAATAATAATATATAAATCTGAAATTGTGGATGCTACTGAACAAGTAGGCGACTCCATCAGTGATGCAGTGGGTTACGTAGTTAGTGATGAAGAGGGTGACGCCGTCAGTGATGCAGTGGGTGACGAAGTTAGTGACGCCGTCAGTGATGCAGTAGATAATATCGTGAATGATGTAGGTGATACGGCGGGTGATGTAGGTGATACGGTGGGTGATACGGTGGGTGATACGGCGGGTGATACGGTAAAATGGGTATCTACTCCATCTTTTTATAAAGATTTTATATCAAATTGTTTTATACCACAAAATACATTTGAATGCATAGGGGGAATTTGTTTTTTTATAACAATGATAGTTATTTTTATATTTTTAAAGATTGGGAGGAAAGGTGAGCAAAATAAGAATATGACGTTTGCCCATTGGTTTTTATTATTATTAGTTATATTTGCATTTTCTTCTGAACTATTATATTATTTATTTATAATTAAACAAACAGAATATTTTCCGGATCATTCGATATATAATTCTATTATAAATGGAATTAGAGATGGTTTATATAGAGATCGATCTCAATGTGAGAACCCGGGTTTAGTTGCACCACAGGGAAATGACTGGCCAGTCAATCCTCCCTCGTCTCCGCCATAATTTTAAAATAAAAGTATTTATTATAATAAATGATATGTATTATTATAATAATATTTATAATATGTTGTTTACTATGTTATTATATTAGAAACAGGTATTATAATTATCGTGTATGTGTTGAACCGTATACACAAGAACGTGCACCAGATTGTGAATTTCCTTTTCGTAACATAAAGGATGAAAATAATAAAAATTTAAATGTAATTGCAATCACAGCACCCTTTCGTTCCAATAGTCACAAAAAATTATTTTATAAATATAAAAAACAAGGATTTCCTATTCTAGGTGTATGTAGTTATCAGGAATTTCCAAATCTGATTCCAAATCCTTATGAAGATCCTTATTATGCAAAACATAATGATGATTATATAAATGAGGTGATAGGGTGGTGTCATTGTTTTCGACCCAATAGCACATTATTAAAATCAATTGAACATACACCAAATATATTAATTAGTGAATCTGATTTTATTAATACAAATATTATTGAATATAAGACGGTTCCAAAAATATATGATTTTATTTATGTATGTATAGAAGATAATGAAAAATGTCAAAAAGGATGGCAATCATATATTCGTCAATGGGAATTAGCAAAACAGTGTTTTGATACCATTTGCGATAAACCATTAAATGGTATTATTATAGGTAGAGATAAATGTCAATGGACATTAAATAATAAAGAATGCAATTTAAATATAAAAATGTTACCTTTTCAACCTTATAATGATTTTCATAAATTAATACAACAAAGTAAAATACTATTTGTTCCTAATATAAGTGATGCATCACCAAGAGTTATAACAGAAGCAATGGTATTTAATGTACCTGTTCTTGTCAATGAAAATATAATAGGGGGATGGAAATATATTCATACACATACGGGTGAATTTTTTAATGGTACAAAAGAAGATTTTTATAATAAATTTATGTATATGATGGATCATATTCATACATATAATCCACGCAAATATATATTACACAATAATGAAATAACTTTAAAACAATTTACATCATTTCTGAAACAAATATATCCCTCATTAATAGAATGTACATCTGCCCGATTTAATATTTAAATAATAATTTAATTATAGATAAATAATGACTCCATATAACGTTTCATATAATAATAATAAAAAAAAAATAACTATTGCTGATTCGGATACATTATCTTCTATATATAAAAAAATTCAAAAACAAATGAAAATTCCTTATCCTATTGTATTAGAACAAAATCAACATATTATACAACATAAAAAAGATATATCGACCAATGATGATATTATCGTTCGTGTTATATACATTGTATTAGATTTAGATGAAACTGTATTACATTCTTTGCATTATGACGAATTAGATGAAAACAAAATACATACTGAGATATTCTCAAAATTTATGGATGATGATAGTGATGAAGACAATCATTATGTTGTATATACAAGACCACACGTTATGAAATTTATGGATTATATTTTTAAAGATCATCGAGTCATTGTATGGACAGCTGCAAGTGAAGATTATGCAACTTGGATTATTCGTAATATATTATCCCTAAGTGAACATTCAAATGATCCGATACCTCGTAATATAGAATTATTATTATCTGGGGATCATTGTGATATTTCACACGAATTATCGGATAAACATAAACACCTCGATCTACTTTATAATGAATTTAAATTACACGAGAAATGTCCAGACTCATTTGATCCAAGTGCAATTTTTATACTGTTTGATGATTCACACTCCGCGCAAAAAGGTAATATCGGGGATTCACCTTATTTACATAGATGTGTACCCATTAAACCATTTGAATTAGAAGAAGATGGTTCTTTTAATACACAAGATGATATTTTATTACAAATCATACAAAATTTACAAAAAAATCCAGAAAAAATGTTTTCGAGAACATTTTCTATAAATTAATTTGTATATAATAAATGTCCCAAAATCCATCATTTATGGAAATTTTACAATTAATAGAAAATTCAATTGTAGAACAATTAGATAATAATATATTACAATCGGTAATGGAATCAAGTGAACCTGTACAGGAAAAAGATAATAAAATTATGATTGATTTACCTGTAAAACAAATCACTCGATCCATTGAAAAATTAAAACCCATTTGTTCTATATGTTTACAAGATATTGAATATCGAAAAAGATATTACCAATTAGAATGTAAACATTTTTTTCATACAAAATGTTTATCTGAATGGGTAAAATATAAAAAAGAATGCCCAGGATGTCGACACTCTATTCGAACTCGTACAAAAAGATCACACAACCCGAAAACCTCCTCCTCCAACACACATTCCTCCAACACACATTCCTCCAACACGAACCAACAAAATGAACCCCAAGAAATCATATTAAATATACCAGATAATATAATGGACTCTTTTATCACTCAATTAGAACGCAATCAAGTAGAAGAAAATGTACAAGATCATTCAATGAATATTATATTTGAAATTTTTTAATTTTTATAAAAATTAAAAATTTAATCTACTTCTTCTATTGTTGGACCATTTTCTTCTACAATCGGTGATTTTTCATCTTTTGTATGAATCAATTTTTGTATAAACAAATTAAATTCTTCTTGTTTCCCTCTATAGGCTTCTATATCCGCATTTTCATTCATATCTAACCATTTTTGAATTTTATCTCTTTTTTCATTGACCATTTGTTTATCTTCTTCTTTTAATTCAATATTTTTTGAATTGTATAATGTAGAATCTAACTCATTTTTAGCATCTATTTTTTGTTTCATTTGTTCATCCTCTTTTTTATATTTGTCCGCATTTTCTAACATCGTTTCAATCTCATCTTTACTTAGACGACAATTATCATTTGTAATGGTAATCTTATTTTCTTTCCCGGATCCTTTATCGGATGCAGATACATTCAATATACCATTTGCATCCATATCAAATGATACTTCAATTTGTGGAGTACCCCTCGGTGCAGGCGGTATTCCTTCTAATTCAAATTTACCTAGTAAATTATTATCTTTCGTAAATTGTCTTTCTCCTTCAAACACTTGAATTAACACACCCGGTTGATTATCTGCATAAGTAGAAAAGGTTTGTTTCTTATTGGTTGGAATCGTTGTATTTCTTTCAATAAGCCGGGTCATTACACCACCCGATGTCTCTAAACCCAATGATAATGGTGTTACATCGAGTAATAGTAACTCAGATGCCTTATCTGTCGCTGTACCTCCCAATATACTAGCTTGCACCGCCGCGCCATAAGCAACCGCCTCATCTGGATTTACATTTTTACATAATTCCTTTCCATTAAACATATCACTCAAAAGAGATTGAATCTTAGGTATACGCGTCGATCCACCAACCAATACAATTTCATTAATTTCCTTTTTACTTATATTTCCATCTTGTATTACCTTCTCTACTGGTTTCATTGTTTTTTTAAATAAATCTTGACAAATCGACTCGAATTTAGCTCTTGTGATTTGATTTGAATAATCTAATTCTCCATTCAAAGAATCAATCTCAATCATCGCAACGGTGCTTGAAGATAATGTGCGTTTTGTTTGTTCACATACTGATTTCAAACGCCTCATTGCTCTCTTATTATCTCTAATATCTATTTTATGTTTACGTTTAATATCTTCCACACAATACTGTACTAATCTACGATCAAAATCTTCACCCCCTAAATGAGTATCTCCAGCCGTTGCAATCACTTCAAATATACCTTCATCAATTGTAAGTAAAGATACATCAAATGTACCACCACCTAGATCATAAATTAATACCTTTGTTTCTTCCTTTTTATCTAATCCATATGCAATCGCCGCAGCTGTCGGTTCATTAATAATACGTAAACATTCCATACCAGCAATCTGACACGCATCTTTAGTCGATTGTCGTTGCGCATCATTAAAATAAGCAGGTACAGTAATGACAGCCTTCTTTACATCTTCCCCTAAATAATGTTCAGCGGTTTCTTTCATTTTGGTCAAAATCATTGCAGATATTTCTTCTAGATGAAATTCATTTTCTTCTACACAAATTACAGTGCGTTTATCTTTTCCTTCTTTAATCTTATACGGAAGATGATTGATTTCTTTTTGAACCGTTTCATCATCAAATGGTCGACCAATCAAACGTTTTGAATCAAAAATAGTATTCAATGGATTCTTATTTGCTTGCATCTTTGCCGATTCACCAATCAATCGTTCCGTATCTGTAAAACCAACCCACGAAGGAGTCGTTCGATTCCCTTGATCATTTGCGATAATTTCAACTCTATTATTATTCCATACACCTACACACGAATAGGTTGTACCAAGATCAATACCAATTGAAGTCATTTTATACACAAGGTCATCTTATTAAATTTGATTAATTTAAACAAATATATATTTATATGAAATGAATCTCTACTACGTAATTGGATTGTTTGGGTTTATCATTTGTAAAAACCCACGATATAGTGAACTTGTAAAAACCGGCATGAAAACAATATATAGTATGGCAACACATTCCATCATTCATAGAAATATAAAAAACTTGATCATAATATGTATGAAATTAAACTGTATATTGAAAACAAACCATATATCACTCGAGTCAAAATTAAAAGAGGACCGTCTGATATTGAAGATATAACCTACGAAGGAGAATCAATTTTAGACGAAATTGAACCTTATATGAATATATCATCAGTTGAATTTTTAAATATTACTCCCAAAGACATTGGATATAATAATACAATTACATTACATACAATGACAGATAAAATAAATATAAAATCAAATGAATATATTCATAAATTGAAAAATCAATAAAAATTATTTTATATAATATGAAGCCTGATTTACATTATATAAAAGAATCACCACCTGAAAATAGTATATTATTAGAAGATTATTTAAATGGAAATGTCAAAAAAGGTGATGTAAAAGATGTTTATTTTCACTTAAATGAAACTGTGTATAAAATTATAACAGATATATACATAGGATATGAAAGAGAATCTGTATTTACATTTCATTATTTTACGTTACATCATTTAGAATTACTGTGGAAATGGTGTGATATGTGGGATGAAAAAATATTAAAACCTTATGTATCCGAATCCATTCTCCGAAAACAAGAATATATTTGTGATACAAATTCTCGTATTATCTTATATTTGTGTCCGGACTCCGAAGACTCCACCTTTTTTAGTTATGAAATCAGCGTGTTGCCAAACGGTTCAGAAGTCAAACGATTTCATTGTCTAATGGAAAATATACAATGTTTGATATATACAGATAATTATTACATATGGTGTTATCTGACTACTCCAAAACATAACGAAGAAATAAAAGTTATTCAATATAAAGGTAACCCAGATTTAGTCTATTATGGACATTCCATTGAATACAATGATGACATTCCTATGAAGTGTATTATACTTAAATGTGATATTGATTTTAAGTAGGTGCTTCTCCTGTTCCAATATCCATTACTTTATCATTAAATAAGATCATATTATCTAATGATTTTCCGGGAGCAACAAGTGGTAAACATTCTTCTCCTAATGTTTTAAATTCACACAATACGGGTCCATTTTCTTGTAAAAAAGTTTGGACACATTTATGTACATCATCGACGTGATCACAATACATCGCTTTGATCCCATAACTTTCTGCTAATGCCACATAATCTGGATTATTTGGATTACTGGTTGCTGTATATCTTTCTCCATAAAATAATTTTTCCCATACTTGTACCATACTCAAACTCTCGTCATTTATAATCGCTATCTTTATGGGCAATTGATACCTTTGTATCGTTTGTAAATCAGATAATGTCATATTAAATGAACCATCCCCGTCTATTGAAATAACTGTATGATTTGGGTTTGCAATTTGAGTTCCAATCGCATATCCTATGCTACATCCCATTACTCCTAAAGATCCAGATGCTATGATTTTTTTAGGTCTCATCCAAGTGAGATATTGACATCCCATCATTAGATGGTTCCCGACACCAAAAGTAAATATATCATTCGGATTTTTATATTGATCAATCGCTTTTAATACATCTTGCGTTTTCAATCGACCGTGTGTATCTTGATTATATTGCAATGGATGTTGTCGTTTCCAAGATTTGATTTGTTTCATCCAACCCTTTCTAAATTGATATTTATGTTGTGGTATACAATCTTTTACAAATATTTTAGCGTCTTGATGAATGATATGGGTTGGATCTATATTTATATGAAACTCTTTTTGTGATATATTACATTGTATAATATGCTTGGCTTGTGGCGCATATGTATCCGGCTTACCAATAATGCGATCGTCAAATCTCGCCCCTATATTTATAATACAATCGGAATGTTGAAGTGCCATATTCGCGCTATATAATCCGTGCATACCACACATTCCTAATGATAAATACTCATCTTCTGGATATACACCCATTGCGTGCATTGTCGTGGTAACTGGTATATTACACATGGTCACAAATTGTTTAATTAATCTAGGTATGTGTATCGCACCTTTTCCCAATACACATACAGGTCTTTCTGATTGATTTATGATGTCCATAATGTCATCTACACAATAGGTGGTGCTTGGTTCTTTGACAAATATAGATTGTTGTTGTGGAGATGTAGTGGTATCATTAAACACACATTTGGGTACATCAATATGCACAACCCCTTTTTTTTGATCATTTGCAATAAAAAAAGCCTTGTTTATTATATATTCTAACTCATTTACATCTTGAACTTCTACACTCCATTTTGTAATCGGTTTTGTGATTTCAACAGCTGGACATTCTTGAAACGCTTGGGTTCCCATGCTTTGTTTTGATACTTGTCCACTAATCACTACAAGAGGAGATGAATCATTTTGACTATCTAATATACTCGTCACACAGTTGGTTAAACCAGGACCGGATGTTGTAATCATAACTCCGGTTTGATTGGACGATTTCGCATAACCAATGGCTGCATTACAACCATTGTGTTCATTCGAATTAATATAATATTGAATTTCATCTTGTTTATAAAACGTATCAATTAGAGACATTACAGCACCACCTGAATATAAAAAAACATCTTTTACACCTTTTCGTAATAATTGATTATATATAATTTGACAACCTTTCATAATTATATATATATATTTTTATTTATTTAATATTTATTTAATATTATTATATTGGTTGCTTAATAATTTCACCATAATGCATAGGTGTATCTAATGATCTTCCTAATAATGCATTCAGAGTAGATTGATGACTGCATATAATAACATCGATATTACTATAATGTTCTTTTATATCATCCATAAAAGAGAATGCTCTTGATATTAATATATCTTTATCTTCTGTGGATTCCATCATATTATCATTAGATTCAATACAATACTCTTTATATTCAGGTAAATCTTGTAATGTTTTATTATGTTTTATACGTGGATCATCTACGTATTCATATAAACGATAATCAATATATAATGGTATATTCCGATTTTTACAATAAGGTAGCATGGTTTGAATACATCGTTTAAATGGAGAGCAAAATACCATTGGTAATGATCTTGTATTAATGAGTAATTGTTTAGCATCTTGTAGACCTTTTTCTGTAAGAGAAGTTTCAAAACTAGGATTTTCAGTTCTTTCTAAATGACGAATAAAAAATAACATATTTAATATAATACATTTATTTATTAAATATGGAATATATATTAATTACTGGGGGACTTGGATATATTGGGAGTCATCTTACTGTTCATTTATTAAATAAAAATTATAATGTGATTGTAGTGGATAATCTATCCAATTCAATGATTACGCAACGAGAAAATATATTACA
>Ga0099798_10671_pt1 | contig 10847 bp, 6 predicted proteins | sample Uncmet_Sort29A_1_FD_89870 | JGI IMG/M metagenome (GOLD analysis project Ga0099798, IMG submission 89870) | Marine eukaryotic communities from CALCOFI LINE 67, Pacific Ocean - CN13ID_Sort29A_1 | ecosystem: Environmental > Aquatic > Marine > Oceanic | place: Pacific Ocean: Monterey Bay | collected... | reverse complement strand
AAACAACGGAACTTCAAAAAACGAAACGCAAATCAAAGGGACCACAAGGGTCAATGCCAAAGCAACAAAACGCACCAAATCAGTTAACCCCCAAAACGGGAGCCAGTCAGAGAAACAACGAAATCAACAAAATCAGAAACACCGCGTGGTCGCTAAGCACTGCGACCCGAACGCACCCAGTTGTTCGCCCCCGGTTTTTTTTTTTTTTTAAATCCAATGCCCAGCGGGTGCACTTGTGCCCCGAGATTACGGCGGCGGGTGCGACGGGTCGATGGGCGCGTGGCTCACAAAACATCAGAAACAGAATCAGAAACATCCAATCTGGGCACGTGATCTATCCGCATTTTCCAAAAAAAAAAAAGCAAAGTTTTTTGTGTGATTTTGTTTCCCATCTCGTGTCTTTTGTGGGCAATTGCCAGGCCCTGTCGGTCAGGCAGCTGAGGCAAGTGGCGTGTGTTCAGCCGCGCGTTTTCATTCTTGTCTGATTTCATTCTGTGGTATTTAATTCACTCTTTGCTAGGCCCTGTAGGTCAGGTAGCTGAGGCAAATGGCGTGTGTGCAGCCGCGCGTTTTCATTCTTGTCTGATTCCATTCTGTGGTATTTGCTATTTAATTCACTCTTTGCTAGGCCCTGTAGGTCAGGTAGCTGAGGCAAATGGTGCGCCTTCTCGTGACAGCGCTCCCCCTAAAATTCATCCATTTTATTTATGATATCTCCATGTAGCGCAGTCAACCGCAATTCACCATCCATTTTCCCAATCATCGCAGTGTCAATCATCATCAGTTTCCCATTCAAATCCATTCATCCTGTCCCACAAAATGACAATGATCACCTGACTTCTCATCAATTGCAGGGTTAAAATCATCAAATTGATGATCTTTTGTTTCATTTCTTGAAGCATCGTGGACGCCATTGGAATTAGATTCAAATCCATTCATCCTGTCTCACATAATGACAATGATCATCTAACTTCTCATCAATTGCAGGGTTGAAATCATCAAATTGATGATCTTTTTTTTTCATTTCTTAAAGCATCGTAGATACCATTAGAATTAGATATCTATCCACCCGCACCATCACCCCCCCCCCGGCACCTGGCTTTGGACACCGCCAGGATGAATTTCGCTAGAGTATGCATACGCTATTTTCAACATTTCCAAGTGGCGCGCAAGTACTGACTTGAACTATGAAACTGTGTATTTCGTATGCTCAGATGATGCTTCAAATCAAATCCAATTTGATTCCCCATCCCCGCTCAATCCAACTTTATTCGCCTCTGCAGGTATTGCCTCCGCACGCCGCCGCTTCTGGGGTGTGTCGTCGATCGATTCGAGTCTTCCATGGCGATCAGCTGCTGCCCGCTCTGTCAACTGGATCTGGGAAGCTTATTTTACTTGAGCTGAAATGAGCATTTTTTCATTTTCGACAATTTTTGTCCATTTTGACTTATTTTTGAATAAAATATAGTCATTTTTTACATAAAATATGATTATAATATTTAAATTATATAATGTATTCCATATTTACTATAATATATAATATAAAATATATATTTTGAAATAATTTATAAATTCAAAATACATTTTAAATGATTATTTTTTCTTAAAATGATGTAAATTTATATATTTTACATCATTTTATCATTTCTCCAATTCTAAAATGATGTTTTTTCCACGTTTTTCTAATGTTACCTGTTTTTGATGGATTCAGGTCGTGAGAAGCTCTCTTGAGCATCTCCAAAAGGGGTCATTTTTTGACCCAACTTCCCCATAGTAGTCCACTCTTTTTAACTGCTTTTTCCAACTTTACCGAGGACGACGCATAGAATCACGACCTGAATCTTTCTTAAAATTTTCCTTCAAAATCCAGAAATCAATGGTGATGCAGAGCTCCAAAAAGTGCACCGACGCACTTTCAAATCCACCCTTACTTAAACTCACCAATGTCGTAAAACGGCTTTTTTTCGGAACCCGTTTTTTGATGAAAAATCGAAAATCGCACTCAAAATGGGGTGTGACATGCACCCTCTTTTTCACCCTTTGATCGGAAACAGTTGCAGACCTTTTTTTTTATCTTTGACTTTGAAATGTGAATCGCGACGGTGTTCTGCGATTCCATTTGTCGCCCAAGTCAGCTGTAGGTGCGGACTTGTGAAAAAATCTCGATTTTCCAGAAATCAAGCAGTTTTTTTCAGAATCCCGATGACCTCCTGATTTCAAAATTTCCCAAATTTGTTCATTCTCAGCTCAGTTGGGGGTCATTTTTGTGACCCCCAAATCGACCATTTTGAATGGGGTTTTGGGTCCCCTTCGGGGACCCGTCCCAAAACGAAGGGGCCGTCAGTATAAGTCCTTTCAGCCTCCGCCGTTCATGATCATGATACTTTAGAGCCCTCAATTTTATTACCTCACAAGATTGCACACGTGATACACTTCAAAATTTTTTGGGAGCACCTCTTCTCTCTACCTGAGCAAAATTGAAGTAGCTGATACAGTTCTCACAATCATCATTTCCCCTTTGGCTGAACCTTGTCTGTTTTATCTTTTTGAGGCCCGTCCTTCCCACCTTTTTCACTCACTTTAGTTTCCTTCTTCTGCGACTGCAGATAGGCCTCTCTCATTCGTACGTCGCGCGAGAGCGTTTGAGTTTGGGATGCTTTAGCGGAAGGAATACCCTTCAACAGCGGATTTGGAATAGGTTTGAGAACCCCAGGCGATTTGGTGACGAGGGTGCCGGTGGCACTACTGCCACCGCTGCCGGGGATACTGAGCCGTGGAGCTCTATTATTTTGAGTATTTGCACTGCTACTACTAGCGCCGGGACTACCTTTGAGTTTCGGTCGCGGTTGGAAAAGCGGTTTTTTTCCTGCTCCTCCCAACGGGATCCCTGCAGATCCACCACCACTGCCGATGCTTCCGGTGCTCAAGCGCCCAGACCCTGTACTCAGCCCCCCTGTACTCAACCTTGCTGAGCCTGTGCTCAAACGTCCCGAACTAAAACGACCTCTTCCTTTCCCTCCTTTTCTGGAACCTGTACTCAACCGACCAATACTTCCATTACTGGATCTCCCCGACCCTATGGAGATTCCGCGAGCGCCGGTGGAATTCGCACCTTTCCCGAAACCCGGTAGGTTGAAAAATTTGTCGAGGGTGGTTTGGTTGTTTTGTGGCTTTGCCTGTTTGTTTTGAGGATTTGGTACGTTCTTTCCTGACTGTGGTCGGATGGAGTTCGTGCGCGATGGAGGTTTGAAGGAAGTTTTCTTAGTAGTTTCAGCTACCGTAGCTGATACGTTTGCATTGGCATTATTCTGAACTTGTGAGGAGGATGACGAGCTGGAGGCGGCATTAGCAAGTTGATTACTCTTGGCGGAAGAGGGTCGAGGGTTGGCAGCGGTCTTCACCGGAATGAAATCGAGAATAGAAGTAGTGCTCGTGGCTCTTCTCAGGATGACATTCTTTTTTTCGCTCTCAGTGACATTGGACCCCGCGAGCTCGCTCTCCACAACTTCGACAGGACTGGCGGAGGAACTTGCAACTGCGCTCGCGGTAGCACTAGGTGGTGCGTTGTTATGCGTATTTCCCTCGGTGTTATCCCGGTTAAGTCGCTTCTTATCCATCGACGAAGTTGAGAGTGCTGGGCTTTTCTGCTCCACGGGCTTGCGCTTTCGCTGGCCTTGAGAGTTCGTTTGAGGGGAGGTTTTCATAGCGCTCTTCATAGAATTATTTTTCGTAGATTTTTTCATCGCTGCAGCCGCTTTCTGACTTTTCGCAGGACTACTCTTTGCAGAATCGCTTTTCATGGACTTCATGCCGTTCGAACTGGCCCCCGAGTTCCTTCGTAGTTTCGCTGAGCGCATGGCTGTGGTTGTCACAGTTTCTTTTGTTACACTCGCTGAATCCCCGCTATGGCTGCTGGCGCTGCGGTCGCGTTGAGCAGAACCTCCCACAGCAGAATCCTCGTCATCCGCCAGAGCAGAGTCTCCCACAGCGGAATCCTCATCTTTCTCGCTTTTGTAGAAACTGGCATTGGAATCCAAAATCTCCTCATCGGAATCAGCAGAATTGTCAAATTTGTCATCATCCGACTCAGCACTGTCAGCAGAATTGTCATCATCCGAATCACCATTCACTCCCGCCTCAGAATCTTCATCCAGGCTGGACTGTATGGTGCTATTGTTTTGATAGTTGGTGTTGTAAATGTTGCTCGACCCAAAACTGCCGACGCTTCCGTAAGAGTGACGTTTCTCATTTCCGCAACTCGATCCAGCAACATCATACGGCGAATGCAGGGTGCTCATCGGGGGCGAGGGAGTGATACTGAGAGCCGCGGCAAAATGTCCCTGCTCCTGTTCGATACTCCCGTCTGACTCGAGCACATCACCTCTTTTTGCAGCCGCGCCAGCGGCCTTCCTGCCTGCTTTTGGACTACCTGCAGGTTCGTTAGCACCGCGTGCACCACTCGCATTGGCAGTGGCACTCCCTTTTCCCCCGCCTTTAGCACCTTTCGGAGCCCAGCCGAATCGGCCAAATGAAGTCCCGCCAAATCCGCCGCTTCCAAACGATGAGGATGAGCTAGCGGGACCGCCCCCAAAAGCGCCACCAAAAGCCCCAAATCCTCGATGAGCGTCGAACTGTCCTTGTGGGTCGTCGGTCTGGAGGGGAAGTATTTTCTATGACGCGTTGAAGTTCAGAAGCTTCAGGGTAATACAGAATCATTTTGCAGAAATGGACAAGACAACTATTAATTTATCCATATGATGATTACTGACCGATTTCCTAAAATTCCTACCTGAGACGTGATCTGATCATCAATATTCACCAAGGTATATTAATCAAAGCACTTCCCCTACCTGTGAGACCGACTCCGCTTCGGATGACTGTGACCGGTAACCGTAGTGCGGGGCCGGTTGGCTCGTTCTAGATCCTTTGGGCCGTCCTGGACCTTTCTGCTCCTTGCTCTTATCTCCGATGATGGAGCCTTGTTCTTCTTCTGCTGATCCGGGAAGCTGTTTAATAGCAGTTTTCCTTTTGACTCCCTTCCAGTTTGCTTGGTTAGATTGTTTGGTCCTCCACTTCTCCAAACCGACCTGGGCTGCTTCACTGAGCCCCGCTCTCGGCGGCCGCCGCTGTCGACTCTTGCTTTCGTCAGACGCCGAGCCGGAACCTGAAGCAGAGCTGCTGACACTCAGCCTAGATGTGCCACTTGCGATGTTTCGCTGGCGGGCGGTCAAGCTGTTTGCACCCAGATACCGTTGCTCATACGTCTGAGTGGTCAACTTGTGCGAGCTGTTCAAACTACCAGTCTGGCTCCCGGCGCCGCGCTGCCTCCTCGCTTCTGTCTCTCCCCTCTGCGATTTTCGGGTGCGCGGGCCTTCTGCGTTTTCCGTATCCGCAGTATGCAGGCGACCCTGAGGAAACTGAGGATGGTACCTGGCCGCGTTAGCTTGGCGGCCAGCTTGTGTACTCCACGGTGCAGGCATCGTCATAGCAGGCATTGCGCTGTTCCCGGCATGCCCTGGCTGTATTGGTACTGCCCTAGCTGCAGCTGCGCCAACAGCGCCACCACGCCCAACAGCGCCATGACGTGCCGTGTGCACGAAGCTCGAGAGGCCGTCACCCTGGCCAACAACTTGAACTCTTTTCGGTGGTACGCCCGGTATCGGAGCACCGCCGCCGAGGCGATACTGATTCGGCGCCCCGACGCGAGCCCCGGCTACCGCTACCTGCGCAGCCTTAGATCGCAAATTCATGTGAGGGCCGGGTGGATGATGGACAGGCGCGGCACCAGCGGCAGGTAGTACAGGTACCATGTTTGCGGCATTCACAGTGTTACCTTTGTAAATTCGTGTGCAAATGGTAATATCGTTGCAATCAATAATGTACCAAATCTCATTTCTGACTTCCAAGGTGAAGATACGCATCGCGAAAACATATCAATGACAGGTTGATGACGTTAACGTGTCTACTGTTTGCATCATCATCATCATCATCATCTCGCTTGCCACATAGGTCAATACACTCAAGCATGATGATATTACCTCCCAGCGTCGTCTTCTGCTCGTTTTCCATAGGGTTTTCGCCGTAGAGATGCACTTTCAGCGCCGCAGACGATATCTTCTGCAGCAGCCACCTGCAGTGGTCCGTGGACCCAGGGACGTTGTTTCTCAACGTTACGCGGTTCCCTGGATGCTTTTCGGGTTTTTCTCCAGCCCTGGAGTTTTTCTTGTCCCTCTTCTCTGCATGTTTTGGGTTTCCCCTTCCGAATAAGTTTGGATTTCCTTTGGCCCTCGCTTTCGCTTTGGCCTTAGGTCTTCCCCTTGCTTTTGGCGAAGCGGCTACCTTAATTGGTTTTGGGGAAGCAGCTACCTTAATTGAATTAGCAAGAAGACATCAGTGATAAGTCTAGCCTTCACTTTCAGACTGGCGACTAGTAGTTATCTTAGTTCAAAAGCAAGTCTGGCGGTTGTGTTTACAAATTGAAATTCACATTCAAAAGCGGCACATATTAACGATATTGGCAATTGAATCCGAATAATTTGCAGGCCGACTCTCTTCATAATGATGATATTTCAAATTTTCGCCTACTGTGTCCCGTTTCCTAGTACCGTCAGCCGGTGGGCTACCCTCGATTTCCCTCATAATTCTCTTCGTCGCCGGCGACCACTCCGCATCATCCGTCGGGGAACTTGCAGCCGTTTTCTTGCCCCGTCCGGTGGTCTTTGCGGTTTTCTTCGCGTACATATTCTGCGTAAAGCCATTTTTCTTGTCGTATTCCGTCATGAGTTCCATGATGTTATTTTCGCCGAGCGGGGTATCGTTAACGTACAGAGGTGTTGTGTAGAAGCACCCGATCTCCGTCGCGCTCACGAAAAACTCCTGGTCTTGTTTCTCGAGGAAAGCTAATGGGCCGCAAAGGTTTTTCTTCTCAGGGACGATGGGAGGTTTTAGTTTTGGATTGGTGAGGGAGTCAGTGGTTTTACTCTTGTTTACGCTTGTTATCGCTTCGCGTTTCGCTTCATTAGCTGTAGCTGCAGTATTTTGCGAAGCGTTACTCGCCGTTTTCTTCAGCAGTTCATTTTCAGCAGTGTTTCGAGGTCTGGCGGATCTACGTCCAGAAGACTTGGTACTTTGCGAATCCTGCTGCTTGTTGTTGACGTCGTTGTGCGTGCCTTCGACCTTGTGGCCTGCACTCGCCCTGTTGTCCCTGGTTCTTCCCGCACTCGGCATTCCGTGCTGTCCCTCGTCTTCTTTCCCATTTCCGTCGTAGCCGTTCGCCATAGTATGCCGACCCTCCGAGAGATGAATTCTTCTGCATTGTGTCGCGGGCGATGTTGCATCGGGAGCCGCCATATTATGGGTCCCCTCGGCATTCTTCGGAGCACTGTGACTCGCGTCATTAGTATTGTTAGTATTTGCTTCAGTATTCCCATTAGGATTTGCAGCGTTTGCACTACTGCTACTGCTACTGCTTGCGCCAGTACCGGTTGCACCACCTGTTGCACCTTCATTCGCTACTATTTTAGTCGGTGCCCGACTGAGATCGATCGTCTTGCTGGGCTCGCGGCTGATGACGCTGTTCTTACTGAGATGTCGAGTAATGTTACCGCTTGGCGCTACGATCGGTGTGATAGCTCCCTTAGGCAAGGATGGGCCTCCCGAAAGCTGCTGCAAAACTCTTCCGTTAGCGACTACACCCGCTGGTTTTAAACCCGATGTCGTTTTGCCGACTGGAACCAAGTTGGCTAGTTTCCGCGGCGAACCAGAGGGTCCCCCACTCACAGGAATCAATTTTTTCGGAAGCGAGCCGGTGCTTGCCGGCACTGAGACTCTGACAGTCCTCAGGGACGCGGTCTGAGCTTCCGCCTTGTGCCGTGCGGCAGCAGCTTTTGCAGAACCTGTGATATGTGCACCAGCTTTGGCAGAATTAGAAGGAGGGGAAGCAGCCTGACTTTGAACTTGTGCACCTGTACCACCTCGCGGCTGCGGTACTGCTTTGCCAGCAACAACAGCTCCCGCAGCTTTTGGAGGCGAAGAACGAAGTTGGGCGGCTGGAATCGCGTTTCCGGGAGCTCCAGCGGCAGCTTTTGCCGCGAGAGGAGCCGCAGCACCGATACCGGCAGCAGCCCCACCAACACCAGCACCGGTGGGCGCCTGGTGACTGCGACGTCGATCAGCTTTAGCAGCGACATACCTGCTTGGAGCTTTGTTTTTGCGAGGGACCGGCGCTTCGTATCCTAGATTTTGCCTTTCCGCTGCTAGCTTTCCCTGCTCGCGCGCCGTTTTCTTTCGTGAAGGCGCTTTAGCCGCGTTGTTCTCAATCTTCAAGATTCCGAAACGGTTCTCGTATGTTGACGCAGACGAATTCCGTCGGACTTCATTGTGCTCGGATGAAGAGGAGGTAGTAAGAGTATTCTGAGCGGGATTCCGGCTGCCCGCATTATTATTGGCGTACAGCTGCTGGGCGCTCATGTTTCGGACATGCCCTGCCGGCATCGTGTGAGGGTGCTGGGCCTGGTGCGCCATGAGGGAAGACCTCTGCTGCATTTGCTGAGCCTGCTGCATTGCCAATGTCCGTTGCGGATGTTGCTGCATTGTCATTTGTTGCGGCCTTGGCTGCTGCATTTGACCGTAGTGTGGAGCTCCTTGGCGAAACTGCGCAGCACCATATTGCTGGCCAGCGTGCTGAACACCCGCTAAGAACGCTTGCTGAACTGGATTGGGAGGAGGTACGGCGTGGGGCGCGCCCCCGGCGTACGGTGATTGCCCTGGTAATGGTTGTCCAGCGAATTGCCCGTGAGGCGGATACTGCTGCGCAGCTGCTCCAAAACCCCTAGCATACTGGTGCGACTGGGGCACGTGTGCTCCACTGCTCGCAGTTGTGGAGAACTGGTCCATATTGCTGCTTTGACTGGTGTGCTTGTTCATAGTCTGAAAGTTATTCTTCATTTTCGCTGCATTAGCTGCTTTTGGGCGAACCACTCGTTTTCGAGCCTGTTCTTCCTGCAATTCCCTTTGCAAACGGTTTTGCCTCTCCGTCCGTAACCGATCTGCCTCGATCTGCTGTTCCCGTCTCGTCTTCGGTCTCGCAGCTTCGAGAGTTCCTCCATAGTCAACGGAATGACTCAACCCATCCCCTGTCGTAAAACCACCCCCAAAAGTAGCGCCTCCATCCGGCTTAAACTTAATCCTGCTCCCACTCAGCTGATTGACCACCACCGCCGATGCACTTCGATTAGGATGCGACGCACTACGTGACATTCGTTCAGCGGCAGACGCTTTCCTATTTCCGCTCTTGTTGAAATTGCCTCCGCTTTTATTCATTCCCCGGCGACCGCTCGCGCCGACGGCAAATCCGGTTTTGGTTTTCGCTGGAGCTGCGGAGCCGTGTTTGGTCCACTTCCCGCCTCTTTTTCCTTTCCTGTTTTCTTGGAGCCACTCTTTGTAGCTTCCTTTTTCCCCTTTCCACCGCTTCTGCCACCGCATTTCTCGCCAATAATCCTCCTGCCACTGCTTAAATACAGGATCAGTCGGCTTCGTCGTGAACGTGTCATCCACTTTTGCGTACATGTCTCGCGGCTTAGCCAGAGTCCACCAAGACGAGCACTTCTGCTCCATCTTATCAGTATCCGCTTTACTATTTCCGTACTTTCGCGCTGCATACAACCTTAATCTCGTAATCAGCAGGTCCCACACGCTGGTGGTCGCCTTCCCAGACATGTTGCGGAGCTGCGTTTCAAGCACGTGCGCGCTCGTTTTCCGCTGCTCGAAACCCTTGTCATCCCGAAGCTGGCGCGCTACTTTGGCGTTATGTTTTAATATGTTGGGATTTAATGATTTTTTACCCCGAGTAGTGGAAGCCTTGCCGCCCCGCCCCGCTGTGCCACTGCGGCCAGCAGTGTCGCTCGCACCAGGACCTTCTGTTCCCCAAACGGATCCGTCATCTTCCGTAACACCGCTCGCGGCGGAGCCTGAAGGACCCCTGCTTTGGCCGTCCTTCCCGCCGCCCTGGCTGCCGTCCCGGCCGCGCTCTTTCTGCCGTTCAAACTCCTTTTCGCGGGCGGCAGCATCGATATCGTACAATGCAGCCCGCAACTTCGCCAACCTCGACTTCACTTCTGCCTCTCTTCTTCTACGTCTCACCTCAGTCAGCTGCTTCACTCGCTCCGCTTTGAAGAGATGCCTGTGGGAAAATGGGGGAGGAACTAGATCAGAAGTTTTTCGTTAATAATATTCCGGACAACATAATTTTGAAGTTTGTACTCAGTTAATAGAAAAATTAAACCTTATAATGAATCATTGCGAACATTACGACGAAGTGATAGCGTACCAAAAAGGCGGCTTAATCTTCGGTTTCCAATGTGCTGTGCGCTTCCGCCCCTCTGCCACGCTCCCTTCCGCATCTGCTCCCATGACGATCGAGCCTTTCGCTAAATGGTATGTCGAGGAACTTCCTGTCGCCGCACTCATTCCGCCCATCGGAGCGCTACTCCCGTCTTTCGCCTTTGCGATCCTTGCTGCGAGATCAATAATACACTCCGACCGACAATCCGCCCACGTTCCCTCGTATCTCGTTTGCTTGATCTTGGACTCTGCCCAGATGCGCGACTTCTCGTGCCGGCGACTTAGGTCTTCTACGAGAAACATTTTTTCTCGATTAGTCGTCATCCAGAAAATCTCGGAGGCGAGGAGGCGCTCTAATCGAGTTTTTCTTGCTTGAAGCGTCTCAGTGGGGATATCATCGGTGGCGTCGGATTGAACGTCATCCTTATTATCACCATCTTTATTATCATCCTCATTGTTTCCATCGGTTTTGTTGTTTGCTGCGTCATCTCTATTCTTTCCGGTAT
>Ga0099798_10670_pt1 | contig 10850 bp, 7 predicted proteins | sample Uncmet_Sort29A_1_FD_89870 | JGI IMG/M metagenome (GOLD analysis project Ga0099798, IMG submission 89870) | Marine eukaryotic communities from CALCOFI LINE 67, Pacific Ocean - CN13ID_Sort29A_1 | ecosystem: Environmental > Aquatic > Marine > Oceanic | place: Pacific Ocean: Monterey Bay | collected... | reverse complement strand
TTACAGATGCTGATGATGTACAGGAGCATTTAAATAATGAAATTGATTTAATAATAAACTGCCATTATTGTGGCTATGAACCAACTACTGTGGTAGATTTAACGCAAACCCCTATAGAAATTATTCGGCAAGGAGCCGGTGAAATTGAAAGCTGAAAACACTAGAATCCAGAAATTATTAGCGCAACTTGGCATAGACTCAAGGCGCAATATAGAAAAAATGATTATATCTGGAGATATAAAAGTAAACGGACAAATAGCTGAATTAGGCCAAAAAATTAGCATAAAAGATAAAATTAGTATAAAAAATAAATCTCTTGATTTAGCTAATAAAATAAACATTATAAATAACACAGAACATGAGGTTATTTTATATCATAAACCTACTGGAGAGATCTGCTCAAGATCAGATCCTAAACATAAAAATACTGTATTTAAAAATTTGCCTACACCTAAAGCAGGTAGATGGATACAAGTAGGCAGATTAGATTTAAATACAAGTGGATTATTATTATTTACGACAGATGGCGAACTTGCTAATAAATTAATGCATCCAAAATATGAGTTAGAGAGAGTTTATTTAGCAAGAGTATTTGGAGAAATAACAGACACTAAAATAAATAATTTACTAAAAGGAGTTAAACTAGAAGATGGCATGGCAAAATTTACTAAAATCAATTTGAAATCAGAAAAAAATGATTCGCATAATAATAAATGGGTTGAGTGTAGCTTAAAAGAAGGCAGAAATAGAGAAGTCAGAAGACTATGGGAAAGCCAAAAGTGCACTGTAAATCGTTTGGTTCGTATTAAATTTGGCAATGTTACTTTGCCTAAAACCCTTAAGGCTGGCGAGTTTGTTTATTTAAAAAATTTCGATATTTAGTTCAGATCCTGAGATACAACTGCAGAAGCAAGAAGACCTCTGCTGCATCACAATTACTCCTAAGCTAAGTATTGTTTTTAGCAATAAAATTAAGTATGTTTCATGCAAGATAATTCTAGAAATTAATATATAAAATGCAACCAGATACCAAACAAAACTTTATATTTATAGATAAACCAGCTCAAGGAATGCTTATTCATTTAAATACTTCTTTGGAGCAAATTCTAGATAAACATGATTATCCTTTGATTATTAAAAAAATCTTATCAGAAGCTATTATTAGTAACTTAATATTATTTTCAAATTCAAAAACATCTGGCAGCATAACTTTGCAATTTTTAAATAATAATAAATCTAATAACAAATATAATGAAATTAGTTTTATATCAGTAAAGTGCAACTCAAAAGGCCAAATGCGTGCGCTAGCTCAGTATGATAAAAACAAAATAAATAATAAAACAAATAATACTAGCCAATTTAATATACTAGAAAAAACGCTTAAAAACGGAAGTTTATCTATAACTTTTGAGCCAGATACTAAATCTCAAAGTAGATACCAAAGCTTTATACCAGTAAATCATGGATCTATATCAGAGGCTATGGAAAGCTATTTTACTAAATCAGTGCAAAACCCAACAAAAATAATAATTCAATCTGATATAAAAAATAAATCTGCAAATATTAGCGCTTTAATGCTGCAATTTTTGCCAAATTCAGACTTAGATATAGATAAAAAATCAAGTTCAGAAACAGATAATAATATAGATAAGCAAGAACAATTTAACGAATTATGTGTATTAGCAGACTCATTATATTTAGAACAAAATAAAGATGAATTACAAAAAACAGAAAACTCTCATATGCTTAAAAAGCTTTTTTTTCATGAAGATATCAAAATATTTGATAAACAAAAATTATCATTTTTTTGTGGCTGCTCAAAATTAAGTATGGAAAAAGCAATTATTTCTCTAGGAAAAGATCAGGCACTTGAGCTTATAAATCAACAAAAACAAGAAACTGGAAATAGTGAGTTAGTTGCCACTTGTGAGTTTTGCTTAAATAAATATGAGTTCGATGAGAAAAAAGTTATAGATTTATTTAAAGCTCATTAATTATATATTTTTCAAAAAACAACTTAAAAATAATAAACCATGCAAATTTAACTCTTTATGTTTTATTTAAATTTCAGTTTTATGCTACGCTTCACCCGAGGTTGCTTCGCCAGGAGTCTCGCAATGACTGCTGGTGTGTCTCTTATATCAAACTCACGTTTATAAGATAGCTGGGATGAGTTATATACTAGAATCGGATGGAATCATAATGAAATGTCCCAACCGCCACCAGTCAAACCAATGTTTTTACTCGAAAACACATCTTCTTTACTATAATATTATTAGCAGTTTTTCTATATAATAACTTGACAAAAATGGTTTTTTTATATAAAATAATGTTATATTTTATTAGAAATAGATTTAAATAATAAAATGTTTTGCGTATTAGAGTTCAGCCGGGAATGGCTGATACCCCATACGACGAAAAAACACCCAAAAGAAGTACGGCAAGGAAGCATAGCAATATCATTCATGAAAGAGAGTGGTAAACTCTAGAACCGCTAAGCTACGAGCCTCACACCAACAAGGATTAGTCATATTGAGCCCACAGTAAAGTACCGGGAAAGTAACAATGAATATATTTTTAAACGAACAACTACGAAATCTGCAGAAAAAAATGACTACGATCTGTGATCTGGAAGGAGCACAAAAGCCCGACGAGGGAAATTCGGCACAGGTTCGCATAATAGAGGACCCTGACAAATTATCAACATTATTAGGAATGAAACCCATTAGTCACGGACTCGTACTTAAGCAAGGTCCTGGAAATATGAATCAAGAAATGGTAATCACTAAGAAATACATGAGTAGTAGAACGAAGTTTAAGACAAATTGGTTCGGTTGTAGTGAAAACGTTAAGACTAGTGATGAGGATAATTCACTAGAAACATCTATAATTGCTTTTCCAGCATATCCAACAAGTGAATATAAAACTATAAAAAGTACCATCGAGGATAAGAAATGCTCAGAAACACAGAAAAGGGAAATTTTCCGAAACCTACACCGTGAATTAAAAAATTTACACAGTATGGGTTATTATCATGGTGATATGGATATAGAAAACGCTATGGTAAATAATTGCTGCGTGCGACTAATAGATTTTGGAAATGCGGGCTATATAAACACCGAAAAGTATATTGAGCCAGGCAAAGTGTGGCTTACATCGTGGCAAAGAGTTGAAGCCTTTACCCCGAAAGGTACTGATTTGTCTGATTTAATATTTTCAGGTTTAGAAATATTCTTTGATAGGCAAAAAGATCATTGGAAAAACAAGGGATATACGATGGGGGCTAAGGACTACGGCGGGGTCATTTGGGCCATAAGTAATTTACGCATACAAAACGCATATTATCCATATACCCCAGAAATGGTTCAGTTTGTAAAAGCATTGATAGATGATAGAGCCGAAGATAACTTGGAAGAATTTTGGACAAAAGCCAATGAATCGAAACCCCATTATCTAGATAACATCACAAAAATCCCAAACCGAAGACCAGAAACGAGCTCAAATACACAAGAAGCAACTACAGAACGTCGTGTCCTTAGTCAAGTTAAAACATCAAACCTGCAATCAGAGAATCATTGGGACACCGAAGCCAGAAAACACGAAGTAGACGCCAAAAATTATGGAGTCAGCGAAGATGCACCATTATCGACCGCGGCATCGAGCACCTCGTCGTCGATGGCTATGAACGCCCACAAAAAAGAGCAACAAAAGGGTAAGAAGAACATGCTCGATTCCTATAAGCCCAGAAGCGCTCGGGGTGACGAAAACCCTTATAACACCAAGAAAAGATCCATCGGACATCCTCCAGGTAGTGACGCAATCCTGTACTTCAAACACTCGACGAAGCGACGTCGATTGAGCCGTTATCATACCAAAGCTCAAGCAGGCAAATGTTCTAGAACAAATGTTCACGGTTAATGATTCAGACTATGGTTCCTATTACCAGTTCTATATTCACACCCTAGTACTAGGGATAGATTTAGTATCCTAGGTGCTTGGGTTTGTTTTTTTGAAATACATAATATATTTTATTTAGAATTACACTAATTTTTATCCACGCAATAAAGCCGCCTCGCAACGACTACTTTTAGATTTATGTTATATAAGCATCAAATTAATTAGGCTTATAATTCAATATATATATAAAACCAACCATATAATAATTTATTTACTAATAACTATTATTAAATACCTTGCTTTTTAACCAAAAAAAAATAGAATCCATATATAATTTGAGAGTCTGTTTAATAAAAAATGGTTAAATATAATAATATTAGGTATTAGATTATATATTTGGATGTAACAAATGAAACTTAAAAAGCGTACAAGAAAAAATAAAAAGCCCAAAGCATTTAATATGTGGCTTATTACAACTATGTTCGCATTTGTGCAGTTTTTTTTACAAATTATTTATGCCGCAATGAGTGACCAAATAATGAAAGAGTTTAATATTGGAACTGCGCTCACAGGCTTATTATCTTCTACTTTTTTTTATACTTTTATTGTTTTACAAATCCCAGCTGGAATTATATTAGATAGATATGACCTTAGACATGTTACTACTATAGCGTCTGCTATATGTGGTATTGGATGCATTGTTTTTGGGTTAGCTCCTAATTTTCATATTGCTATTATAGGGCGTCTTCTTATGGGAATGGGAGGTACTTTTGGGTTTTTAGGAATGACCAAGGCTGTTAGATTATGGTATAAATCAAGCCAGTTTTCTCTTATGGTTGGGATGAGTGAATTATTAGCAAATCTTGCTGCTGCATTTGGAATTGGTATTGCTACCTTTTTTATAATTAAGTTTGGCTGGCGTGGAAATATGATAGCTTTTGGATTTTTAACCTTATTTATTTCTTTAATGTCTCACTTATATTTAAGAAAACCAGAAACCAATAGAAAACTCAGAACATATAAACTAACTATTACTAAACAAATATTTATGGTAATTAGAAAGCCACAATGCTGGTTAGTTTGCTTATATATTTTTGGTACAGGTGCTATTATGAATGCATTTTGTGCACTATGGGGATTACCATTTTTATCAACTACTTATGGCTTAAGCCATGAAATGTCAGGCATTGGTGTTGCAATAGTTTTTGTAGGGTTAGCTGTAGGGTGTCCAATAATTGGCGTATTAGTAGATACAACCGGCCAAGTTAGAAGAATTATGATTATCAGCTCTTTTCTTACAATGATTATTATGTCTGCGATAATATTTCCATTAGGACATTATGGGCAACAATGGGTTTATTTATTATTATTTTTATTAGGATTATTTGGATCTTGTTATTTTTTAGCTTATGAAAAAATGAAGCATTTAGTCCATGAATCAGTACAAGGAATTGCCATTGCTATATGCAATATGTCTCTAATGATGGGAGCTTTAATATTACAACCATTAATAGGATTTATTTTACAATTTAGTAGTAATAAATTACCTAAATTTTCACAATATCAACATGCATTAATTATATTAGTATTAGTTTTACTTATGTCTGTTATTTGCGCTATATATACAGGAACTAAAGAAGAATTAAAAAAAAGCAAACAAAAATAAATTTTATTCTTACAAAAAAATGGGCATAATCATCTGATATAAAAAATCCGAATATACTCTTATATCTAATTGCAATAAATACAAAATAAATACAAGTTAATTATTAAAAGAAAATAAATAATATGAAAAACACAAAATTTGCACAAGGAATTATTCCAATTATAGGATGCATTCTTATTTTAATTGGAACATCTATTGGTGCTGCTATTTTGGCTTTACCACTATCTAGTGCAGCAGCTTCTTTCCCATTTGCTGCTATGATCTTAATAATATCATGGGCAGTTATGACTATAACTGGATTGCTAATACTAGAAGTTAGTTTTGCATTTCCTGTTCATCGAAATCACTTTCATACTATGTCTAAAGCAACGCTAGGAAAAACGGGGCCTGTTTTAGTATGGATATCATCTTTAGGATTATTTTATTCTTTAATTTCTGCTTATATCTCTGGCAATTCCTCTTTACTAATAAGAACCATACAAAATTATACACATACTCAACTACCGCCATGGAGTAGCGCTTGTATCTTTACTTTAGTCATAGCAATAATAGTATATTTTGGTACCAGAGGAGTTGATTTATTAAACAGAGGGTTATTAACTTTTAAAGGAATGATGTTAATATTAGTAATAATTAGCACTATGCCTCATATTAATTTTGCAAATCTAAGTGCACATTATGCTCTCCAAAATCCTCAGACTTTAATTAAAACCATTATATTTGCAGCACCTATTTTTTTAACTTGCTTTGGTTATCATGCTGTTATTCCTTCTATGATTAATTATCTAGGGCCTAATAAAAACAAATTAAGATTTATTATTATTACAGGTACGACTTTATCTCTGGTTTTATATTTATTATGGATTGCCGCTACTTTTGGCCTTATTCCACTTACTGGAGAACATAGTTTTACAAATATAAAAACTCACGGTAACTCGTTAGATCAGCTATTAACAACTATAGAAAATGATTTAAAAAGCAAATGGGTTATCTGGGCGCTAAATGCCTTTTCTAATGTGGCTCTTATAACTAGTTGCCTTGGAGTATCTTTAGGATTATTTGATTTTATAGCTGATGGCCTAAAAAGAAAAAATAATTTTTCTGGAAAAATTCAAACATTAGCAATTACATTCTTACCACCTCTTATGATTTCTATATTCTATCCAAATTTTTTCTTAATGGGATTAAGTATTGGCGCAATATTTTTAGTAATATTAGAGATATTAATTCCAGCTGCAATGGTATATCAATTTAGAAAAAAATCTAATTTAAAATCTAATTATCAAGTGATAGGCGGCAATTTTTTATTAATAATTATAACTATAATCGGAATATTATTTTTTATTTGCGATATTATAAGTAAATTTTTTATTTAATTTGTTTTGAATTAATTCATACTTAAACCTAAAAAACTCCTTGAGATAATATATCTATATCAGTAAAACATATTGCTATATTATAAAATTAAACTAGAATTATTCTATGGATCTAGAAAAATAGAACAATACTAAAAAACATACTAGGAGTAACTATGAGACACGAAGATGCAGCGCAATGCTTTTCTGAATTAGGACACGCCACCAGATTAACTATCTATAGATTATTAGTAGATTCTGGTAAACACGGACTTTCTGTTGGAGAAATCCAAAATAAATTAAAAATACCTGGGTCTACATTATCTCACCATATATCTAGATTAGTTAAAGTGAGATTAATAAAACAACAAAGGCTAGGTAGAGAGTTATATTGCCAGCCATTATCTAACAGATTAGAGCATCTAATTAATTATTTACAAGTTAAATGCTCTAATAAAAACTTAGCTAACGCTTAAAATATTAAAATTGATTAGCCAGTGATTGAGATTGAGAGTATGCGACATCAGCAATTGATTCAGAAAATAAAGATATAGACCCCATACTTGGAGTTGCTTGAGTAGAAGACCTTCTACCCATAACGGGCATTCTTCGAGGATTTGCTGATCCTCCAGCTCCAGCTCCAGCTCCAGCTCCAAACATACGAGTTTTCACTGGTAATTTTAAATCATCAATCTCTATATCTAAATTACTTTTAATATTATTTAAAAAATTAGATCTTATATCACTCGAGTTCTTAATATGTTTTTCAAGTAAATCTTGAACTCCTGCAGCTTTTTCAATAAAAATATCGCAAGCATCTTTCAGATCTAGTGAAACTGTAGGTATAAATCTTATAGTTAAATCAATATTTCCTTTAGCTTGAGGGTTATCATTGAATTCTTGATAAGTTGATAATAATTTAAGATCAGATAAATCTTGTTGCCTTAAAGATATTTGTAAATAATCTTCTCCTGAATTTTTATTAAATTTTTCACATAAAGATAAATTATATTTATCATATAAAATATTTAAATCTAGATTTATATTTACTTCTGGATATTCTAGGTTAACAAATGGCAATAAGACTTTGCTAAGATAAAAATCTAATTTATCAGCACCATCTGAAATTATAAACAAATCATAAATATCTTGTATATGAGATAAATCTACATTTTGGTCAGCTTTTGAATTAGTTTTAAGCTTCCTATATAAGTTTTGTGCTAAACTTGTTTCTTCTTTAAAAAAACCAGACATCATATTTTTTAATTGATTCTTATTAGCCTGATCAGAAATAGCAATAGAACAAAATAATGGCACAGCAGCATTGTCATCTAAAGCAGCTGAATTTTGTAATTTATCTCTATAAGACTCTCGTAAACCATTATTAAAAGAACCATCAGTTATAGTTAAACAAATGGTCTTATTAGGGTCATATTTATCTCCTAAAGATTTAATTTGTTCACACATAAAATCAAATGCTGAGTTAAATTCTGTTGATCCTCCTGCTATACAAGCATTTAAAATTAGACTTTTTTTATCTGCATTTATATCTGAAATATGAACAAACCCATTCGTAAGATCTACAAAAGACCTATTAAATCCAATAATACTTAGAGAAACATCATTTCCTTCTAATCTTGATAAAGTAGCATCAAGAGCTTTTTTTAACTCCTCTATTCTAGAAGATTCACAACCATTTTCTAAAACTAAAGACTTACCCATACTTCCACTTAAATCTAATAATATAAAAATATGTTTATGAGTGTTATTCACTAATTCGCTATTATTCTCTAATTTAATTTTTATACCATTTGTTTTTTTGCTATTAAAAATATTATTAATATTGTTTGATTTTTCTAAATCTAGATTTAAATCTTCTAACCAATAAGGAAGAGAAATCTCTTTAAACAAACTAGGTATTATATTTAAATTATTTTCATTTATTTTAGATAATTTAAATCTAACTAATGACTCTATAGTTTTAAAATCATTAACTACTAGTTTTTGTAAGGTATTATTATTATTTTTAATAAAATCACTTTCTATGCTATCAAAGCTTTTCGAAAAGTCTTGTTTGATATTTTCTAAAGCCAAACTTAAAGTACTGCTGCTACTAAAAACAAAGCTAACTAAATTTGATATAAATCCAATAACAGCTATCTCAGATTTTTTAATCAAGACAGAAACATCCTCAGATAAATTATCTGTAAAGCCATTTTTTGACCTTGCTAAAGCTTTACATTTATCTATATCAAAAATATTTAATTCTAATTTTTGCTCTTCTGGAAATAAACTTACTACTTCATTTAAAAGCTCTGTAAGTAAAACAAAAGGGTATTTTTTAATTCTTTTTACTAGATTTAGGTCTATTTTGGTTTTTTTTGAATTAGGACTTAAATCATGCTCAGCTGGGCTTAATAATTTATTAACTTCGTTATAATATAAAAATAAATCTTGTTCTAATTTAGTTCCTAAAGTAGAAACCAAATTACATAAAAAATCATCTTGAGTTAAACCTTGATTATTTTCATCAGAATTTAAATCTACACTCATAGCTATTTTAATATAATCATTTATCGTACTTAAATTACTTAATAATAACTCACTTAGATAATTTATTTTTGGAGATTCTAAAACCTTAAAATTACTGTAAATTACAACAGAAACATTAAAATTCAATAAATTTCTGGCAAGCTGTTTAATCCATGATTGTAAATACAACCCCGGACGATAAGATATATCATCTGCACCTGAAATATTATTATTAATTAAGCTTATATTTTTCATCTCAACTTGTTGGCCTTTAAAAAAACCTAATGAGTTTTGTTTATTTAGATTACGATCATTATTACTATCTATATTACTATCTATTACTAAACTTTCTACTCCTTCACTTTCACTTTCACTTTCACTTTCATTAGGAGTTATTTTTTCTTCCTCCACTTCATCAATAGATATATCTTCTGAAGCAGTTTTTGACTCTAAAATGATATTTTTAGTAATCTCTAGTTCAGATAAAACTATGGTGAAAATTAAAGTCTGACGTAACTTTTCAACTATAGAATCAGAATTAACAGAATCTAAATCTAATGTTTTTTTATAATTTTCATCTAATTCACTTAAAATTATATTTCGTATTTCTTTTATTGCTCTAATATCAAAAATATCTTTTATAAGATCGCTATATTTTAAATTTTCTTGCTGATCTTGTTCATCATCTAAAAAACCATCAAACCTGCTTCCTATATCCTGAATTTCACTGTATAAAGAAATTAACTTATCACATAAATTTTCTGGTGAATTTTTTGATTTTTTAAATTTTATTAAAATATCTTTTATTCTATTGGGCACAATATTCCTTAAATCTAATATTTGACTTATAAAACCTGCTATCAGAGAATTAAAATAAAAGAATATATTATTATTTATTTGTTTTTACTATCAATATTTTTATTTGAGATAATCCATATACAGTGAATATTCATTATTTACCTATGCAAAAACTAGAAAATATTTCACCTAATAAATCATCAGAAGTAAACTCACCTAAAATACCTCCTATTTCTTCTTGTGCTTGACGCAAATCCTCAGCTAGTAATTCACCAGCATTATGATGTTTTAATTGCTCATATCCCCTCGAAATAGATTTAAGAGCTTTTTTAATTAACTGGATATGTCTTTCTCGTGCAACAAACTGACCTTCTTTTATTTTTTGTACACCTAAAATATTTATTAAATTATTTTTTAAAATATCCAAGCCCAAGTTTTGCTTTATGCTAATAAAAACATGATTTTTCGTGTTTAAATCTGAATTATTTTTAATTAAATCTAAGTTATTTTTTATTAAATCAATTTTATTATGTACCCAGATAATAGGATTTTTTATATTATTTAAAAAATCAAATTCTGGTGATTTTTTAATAAACTCTAAT
>Ga0099798_10669_pt1 | contig 10858 bp, 5 predicted proteins | sample Uncmet_Sort29A_1_FD_89870 | JGI IMG/M metagenome (GOLD analysis project Ga0099798, IMG submission 89870) | Marine eukaryotic communities from CALCOFI LINE 67, Pacific Ocean - CN13ID_Sort29A_1 | ecosystem: Environmental > Aquatic > Marine > Oceanic | place: Pacific Ocean: Monterey Bay | collected... | reverse complement strand
TTTACCACTAAATACCATAATAAATTTAATCTAATAACCATATTAAAATATAAATTATAATCCTAAAATCGTCGATATTAGTAAAAGTACTTCAAATACTTCTTAATAGAGTATTAAAACTGTCTATTGTAACCACATAAATTTCATAATCTGAATAATCATGATGAATATTAATACTTTCTTCGCTTTAATTAGCAGTATTACTCACGTCGCTGCTGTCAATCCCGTTGTCCTGCAAAATCGAGACAATAAAACGGGGCAAGTTCAATATCATTTTAGAAATGAGAGTGATTCGTCTTGGAATTCTTCTAAAACGTTTTCCAGTGGCACAGTGGTGTTTAAGCATCCGAGAGGGTTGGAAAGGCATTTCCCTGGAGATAAATTAGCTGGAAACTTCCCGGCGATGACTGCAACGGGTGATCTAGGGGTCGACTCTGAGCTTTTCGTGGATTCCCGAGATTTGAACACCAACGTAAGAAAGTTGAGGTGCCGGGAAAATTGGAGGGCACACTGGCCCCATCAAGAGAAAAAATATGTACAAGTTAGTAATGTTCCGAGAAATTTTAATCCCTTATGGGGCTTTTTTGGGACATCATTGAGGTCCGAACCGCAATGGCTTTGGAGTCCGCAGTCAAGGACGGCATTGGTGCAAGAAGGGCCAGATGAGCAGTTGCTGGATTTCCACGACCATGGATATCACTGGTTGGAAGAGGCACAGTATGTCTGGCTGACAGGTCATAAAGTTGATCATGCTTTGGATAGCACTCGATTATCATTTTTCGAAGTATGGTATGCTGAACAAGGTACAACTTTAGGCACAATGGAATTTCAACAATTAAAGAGGGGATACGTAAATTCTATTGATTTACAAGACGTTGAAGAATTTCCACAAATCGAAGTTACAATTTCTGCGCAGCAGTTACCAGCTATGCAACAGCCGTATCAAGGGCAGAACTTACGAGGTTCAAGTTCAGCTAATCTTCAGATGCAAAGTACTACTATGCAACAGCCGTATCATGATCAAGGGCAGTTAGTACCAGCATTTGATACCATCATTATGACTCCTCGTGTTCTACAGTTTCGCGAGTTCAAAAATTCTGATGAAAAAGTTTTTTTGCTTCGTCAAGACTCTCACAATGAAAAGGTGTTGGAGATAGATTCGAAGTATAAGAATTTAGACAGCGGCACAATGATGTTTGCGCCGCACTCAAGTCTAGGCGCTAGTATTAAAAAAGGGACTGAAAATTACATTGTCACTACAGAAGGCGCAGAAGATCCTGACCCTATAAATAGAATGTTTCTGCCGTTGTCTGCAATGCCAACTGGTGGTCAACATGACGATATTCTTTACGTGGATTCCCGAGATTTGAACACGAATGTAAGAATGTTGAGGCGTCCCGACTGGTTGAGGGCCAGTGACAACTATGGACCCTATTATACTTACGAGCATATTAATAATCGGATTCCGGTTAGTATTATACACGAGGTTAGTGATGTACAAGGCAGGTTGCGACAACAGAGATTTACTTATTTGCAAGAACTGGGTATCTATGTGCAAGAAGGACAATATGTCTGGTTGACAGGCACAAAAAGAATTGAAAATCCTGAGAAACCCGAAGAAAGCATTCAATATTCGGAAGTGTGGTATGCGGCAAATAATCAAATTTATGCAGAGATGGAATCTTCAGGCACAATGAAAATTCGATTGGAAAGGGGATATGTGCGTACTGCTTATTTGCAAGAGTTACAAGAAGGTGAAGATTCACCAAACTTACAAGTTCGAATTCCTAGAAACAACCAAGCCTCGCTTGCACCGACAAATGCCGCCAATTTGAATCTACTAGCACAAAGACAAGCAATGCTCAGGCCACCAGCAGCAGTCCTGTCGCCGGCTGCTTTATTAACTCAGACCAGGTCCACTGGACCTGTCACTCAAGCGGCCTGAAGAGTTTTAAAGAAGGTCCAGATACTAGTAACTACACAATCCCAGTAATTTAAACGCTGTTTTTTTAAACTAGTTGAAATTTGTTATGCCAGCTGTGTAACTTACACCGGCACCTGACATAAATATTATAAATTATAATCCTACTATTTTTTTTCTAAAATCAAAATAGATTCCCATATAATAGCATGATAATTGATGCACTCGCATTTAAGTAATTACTTTACTAATTAATAATACTCTGCCCAATGTGCAGAAGACAGAATTTAAAAATTTAGAAAGAAAGAAAGAAGAAGAAATCATGTATTGTGTTCGTTTTAGGAGTAACTGTTCGGCGATGTCTTGGCCTTGTCTGTGACAGTTTCGGCAAGAATCAGCTGCATATTAACTGTCCAGAAATATTAAGGGTATTGAAATTAAATTACTTTATTAACCCTTTTTGTGGGCGAAATCAATCAACAAATCAATTTGAAATGACGCTTATCTCTGAATTATAGTAGCCTCATCCTGGCAGACTTGTAGACTTCGATCATTAGAAAAGAAAATATATATGATCCATAGTTTTTAAAAGTGGTGTTCTCAGATCTTGATATTAGCTACTGTTTCAGGTTACAGGTAGGACGAATACAACAAGCGGTTTAGTAATAGCTAGGTAACCGTAGTATGATGATTTTGAATTGTCATTGATATTCACCATTTACTATAATTTAGGGCCGCTCCAGGAGGAAAGAAATTAAAATAACATGACCCCTCACTGTCAGTGTCACAGTGAGTCTGACAACTGTAAGCATCCTACTAGAAGTAGTACTACTAGTAGTAGTACTCCCATCTCGGGCCCGAGTCGGAAAGTTCTTCTTTTCGACCTGGATGACACACTGTGGAATTGTGAGCAAACTTTGCGACGTGTCAACGCACAGTTTCTATTGGATTTTCCTTATTTCCCTGAGTTCAATGTCGACAATGAGAAGACTTTCGCGAAATGTCTCCCCGAGCTGAAAAAAAGACTGAAGAATGACATTGATTTTTCCCTGCTTAGAAAAGAATGATTGAGAGATAGGAACAGAGAATTGTTTTAAAACTCTGATTTAAAAGCTAGTAAGATTGATATTGAGATTGAAGAACGTGTCTCCGCGTAATTCGAGTGCTGATATCGGTGACGAAATACGCCCGTGTTTTATCCGGGGGTGGTAAAGACTCTTCGAGAACTCAGGAGAAGGATGGGAAAAATCGCAATAACGGAGATAAAAATGGACGAAAGCTTCAATGAGTTACAGAGTGAAAGTAGTAGTAACAGTAGTCCTGGACCTACAGTTAGTAACGTCGATGATCTTGACAGTACTAGAGGTTGTGACAGTCGTGATTCACGCACTAACTGTAGTACTGTCATGAATCAAGAAATATCTGTTTAAGTTCAAACTGTCGATTCAGTTTGCGCACGAAAAAAAGCAGTCTTTGAATTCAATAATAACAACCAAGACTCAAATCCATCTGAATCAAAATCAGATGGACCGGTCTTTACCGGACAAACCGAAGCAGATTTCCTCAAAGAAGACAATGAGACAGTTTCTAGTATTAACAACATCAATATCAATGACAATGATAATCTTCCTCTTCTTCTTGGTGTTATAACCGACGGCAACGCCAACGCCCTGGATCCCTCTCTAATCCCACAGCTTAAAGGTATCTTCGACTTCCAAGTATCTGCTGCGGACCCGGATATCGGCGTGTGTAAACCAAATAGAAAGATATTCCAGAAAGCAATGGACAAAGCTGCAGAATGTATTAGTACTACTATTAATTTCATTGATATTAAATTCAAATTGAGGCCAGAAGACTTCCTAATCATCGGTGACAATTATGAAAAGGATATTGTCGGAGGTATGGAGGCAGGGATGGGGACGTGCTGGATAAGTACTAGTAGCTTGACAAGAAGACTTGAAGAGATTCCTTCTGATCAAATTTCTGAAGAAGTAGATTCTGAAAAACAGTTGTCATCGAAAAGATATTTAAAGTACTCCGATGTCGTGACATTTTTGCAAGAAAAGTTTTTGTCCAGTGAATCTGAGTCTAGAAATATCTGAATATTTTTTCTTGGAATCTGGTCTGTTAAGTCTCAGATAGGATGACGTGAAAATGATGAGGGTGTTCATACCGCGTCTCCAACTGTCGATTACGAGGTTCACGAGGTGGAGTCTAAGCCTTTGAATGTTGACATGTCAAATGCAAAATAATAACAGATATAGTCTAAATTTTTCGAAATTCGTATCTGAATTTTCAATTAAAATGTCAATCTCAAATTTAAAATAGAAATTACACGGTCAAGAATCAAAATGTTCAGAATTTCAATCAATGGAGCTCAAATGACAATCTAAATTAAAGCCAACAACCGGTGAAAAAGCTTTTCATAAACAGAACTTTTATACAACGACGTTTGATTCAAACTTAGAAATCATCAGAAAACAAGTTATAACTTGATAATTAAAAACATTGTATTTACAGTACGAATTAGGAGAAATTCCGCTATTTAAAGTATAAGAAAAGAAATTATTTAGCAACTGAAAACAGTTATTTTAGCACTACCACTAAACAACAAGAATTAATTTTGCAGTAGAAAACAATAGTTAAAAACATTGTTTAAAAAAAAAAAAAAAAACTTGAAATTGAATATTAAATTAGCACTAAGAAACTAAGTCTTACCGCTAAAAAAAAATATGTCTGAATCCTCTCTTCTCAATCAAACTATGACAATGCCAAATTTACGGAAGCTCTTTGTATCTGTAACAGTAGTTCTGGTGAGTACTGCTAGTTGTTGTAGTGGTGCTAGTTTTTTGGAACTGCAACCTCTTGATTTTGGCAAGACTCCAGCTCGTGGATTTGATTTGGGCGAGACCGAAGGTGAAGTTGATTTTGGCAAGACCGAAGCTGATTCTCGTGTTAAATTTGATTTAGGCAAGACTCCAGCTCGTGGATTTGATTTGGGCGAGACCGAAGGTGAAGTTGATTTTGGCAAGACCGAAGTTGATTCTCGTGTCAAATTTGATTTAGGCAAGACCGAAGTTGATTCAGATTCTCGTGTCAAATTTGATTTTGGCGTAACTGATTCAGAACCCGAGGTAGGCTTTGATTTTAGCAAGACTCCTGCTCCTTTAAAAGCAAGTCCCACTATTACGGAAGAGGAGGTCCAAGACCCACGAAAAAAATTGCGGGTCGTTTTTTTAAGACATGGTGAGGGAGAACATAATGTCAGCCATAATTTCAAAATTTTGGATCCCGAGCTGACGGCTATCGGCAAATTTCAAGCTGCTGGGTGGTCAAAGCCAGGTCCAATCGGTTCTAGTAGTAAATTTGGAGATGGTTCTACTAGTAAATTTAGAGATGGAGCAACCTATTTGGAGACAACATTCCCCAATGTAAAGAAAATCTATTCGAGTCCATTGCTAAGGTGTGTACAAACGGCGATATTAGCATTGCAGAATCATGATATTGAACTTGAAGTGAATGATCATGATGGTATAAGTGACACTTCTGAGTTGCTGTTCAACGGTAATGTTGTACGATTCGAGATGAATAAAGGTGCAGCCGAACTAGGATGGACATTCAAAAACGAACCTTGTAATAAAGCTGGAGATGAAGACAAGTTCTCTGAAGGCATCATGGGGAGTCTTTTTAAAGAAGATTCTGAACCTGCAGCTGTTACACTAAATCCCAAAATGAAAGAATATCTGAATAATAAGCTTAATAGCTCTGACTTTTGCCAACAACAGACTGAACTTAGAAGTGAACAACAAAAATGGGAAACAGAATTTTCGCATATGAAGTATGTTGACAACATAGGATATTGGGTAGCTCCAAATAATTTTGCATTTGGTACACCAACTGAAAATAACAAAACCGAGAATCATTTGAAATTCCATTTTTGGGAGAAGTTATATAATGATATTCTACTATACGGCTCCAATACAGTCGATGAAGACTCTGAATCGGGAAATCTTAATGAGATCCTCGTTTTTACACATCAGAGCTTTATCTACAATCTACCAGGCTATCCACAGGGACAAGCCATAAAGAACGCAGACGCAGTTGTCTTCGAAGTCACCGCAGAAAAACCCAATTTGAATCAAGTAGACTTAAAATCTACATTCAATTTAGAAGCTCCAAGAGGTCTCCCAGATTTCTTACAATTTAGACTAGTCTCCAGTGAATCAGACTACTATTATGTTAATCCCTACACGAAATCTCAGCTTCCGGAAATTCACTTGACTACTAAATATTTAGAATTCCATGACGAAGATGTTAATGGTTTAAATCCGCTTATAAATGGAAATAAATCGATTTCGAACAATGCCCTTTTCATCCTAGATCCCAACAAAGAAAAAGAGTTGTTTGATTTCGAGGCACAAGATACCCCCTTAAAAAAGTACATCATGATGTTGGAAAAGGACAAAAGAACAGGGGGTCAGTCAAGAGTTTATTGGTTGACCCAAGAGATAGACTGGGATTTTTTTCCAGCTGGTTTTAGACGAAGAAATTGTTCGAAAAGGGACTACATTAATTCATCGTTAACAGACGTAAAGAAAGGCATGAATAGAAATTTTCATATCGCAGCGATTTATAATTTAAATGACTGGCTTTTTTTAAAAGGGCTGAAGCAAATGGCGCTAGAACCAAACAGTAGCGCATATAGAAATTATCCTGTTCATATACAAGAATATATAAAGAACAGTTATAGAGCGAGACATCAAGATGAACCCTTATCTCAACTTTTAAGACTTGCTAACAATAACGAAATTAATGTCTGGACTGCTGTAAATATCCCAGATTATCTCCCAAGTGAAAATATTGATTTCGAAACTCTAGAAAAGGAGAGACTTGCTCGACTTGAAAGAGAAGAAAAAGAAAGAAAAACAACTAGACTTGCTCGACTTGGTCTTACTGGACCAACTCCACTACCTCCTAGTTACGGTGCTTATGGTGGACCATCAATGAACCCGTGTGACAATCCTGAGGTTTCTGAATTGAAGGTGTTTCATATGTCGGATACTCACGGCGTGGAGATGTTCGAGGATAAGATCTACGCTGAAAAATCATTGGATCCGACTAAGGAGCCAAAGCCGTTAGGAGGACCAGGTAATTTATACGAATTAAATGGAATCTCAAAATATGATTATATTCGACATTTTGAGAGTGAGAAGAATGTTTGTAAGATGGTTGTCCATTCTGGAGATGTTGTTTTTGATCAAACACATGGTGGGAAACACGACTGGTTTGGAGTAGCAGGACCTACTAATTTTCAATTAGATTCGTCAGATGTGAATGATAGGTATGCGTCTTATAATCAGGCACAGAGATTCGGGGCCTGGTTCCAATATGATGTATTACATCCAGGAGGATTTAACAAAGGTTATTTGATTTTGGGAAATCACGATGTTAACGCGGTGTTGGCTGTTTGGTTAGGATATAAGGACGCAGCCACTAGTAGAACTAATGAGAGAAATCTTATGTCTGGTTTTCTTCAGGCAATTCAGGATGGGATATCTCCAACAAGTTATGATGACATTGAATCAGATGATGGTCCACTGAATCTGAATTCTAAGGTAAGAGAAATAGCAGAAACGTTGAGAAAAAGTCAGTCTGAGTTATATAATAACGGATATCGATTTTGGTCACAATACAGTAAAGACGCTCGAGAATTAATGGCAGATGATATCATGGATTTTTATGAGAGAGTTTATGTTCCCACTCACAGTGACGGTTCACTTGGCTCGAATCATAATGATTTAAGAAAAAAAAGAGAAACAGATGTAATTGGTTTTGTCGCTCATGTGTATCGCAGGGCTTTTTTGAAAGGAGTTCAGACTCGTAACAATGGAGATGAAACGACTCAGCTTTCCTTCGAGGTGATTTCGGATAAAACCATCGAATTAAATGTCTTACATCAAGCAAGAGGAGGAGGTGATTACAATAAATTTCGTATGCATTTCTCCTCCTACCAACCTTGGGGTGAACGTTCCGGTGAAGGGTTAAATGGGGAAGACAATGAATTCACGTACAAGCACCAGTCTTTTTCACATGCCTATGCCTATGCTGGCTATCTCCGTGCCATCCTTGGTCCGGTTTCACCTTGGTCTGAACATACTAAATTAAATTTAGCCCATTCCAACAACCGTGCTGGTCTCGACCGTTTCGATCAATCTCATATTGGGGATGTAAATATATTGGTATCTCACGCACCCCCGGCGTTCGAACCAACGCCGTATATTGAGGTGCCGTGGATGAAAGAAAGATATCCCGATAGTACTGGAATTCGAAACGGTATGATGCAGCAAGCTCATGGTCATGCGTGTAGAACATGTATGGAATACAGTAAAACAACACGTTACAAGTTTCAACAAACTACTAGTTCGAATGAAAATATCCCCGAGAATTGGACAACTGAACCAAACTCTGAGTTATTAAAAGAGGGTGTTCATCTTTTCGGTCATATTCATAAAGCCAGTCCAGGAGAAGGTCACTTAGCTAGAACAGCTAGAATCGAAGGTATGAATGGTCAGTTTTATTCCAATGCCGCTGCCCCAACACAGGCATTTCTATTAGAACACATAAATTGGTGGGATAAAGGGGCACAAGAAAATAATCCTCTTACCAATGATGGCGCAAATCACAGCTTGAAAAACACGATTTTTCCGGGGGTTTGGATGAAGGCGGAAGTACACATTGATGATCACAGTATAAATTCCAAAGTTGAATGGGCGGTCATGAATCCGATCGATTGGCGATTTGATACCAAGAACATCGGAGACGGTAAATGGTTTTTCAGTAAAGATGTCGAAACTTTGGCAAGAGATGGATGGAGAAATGCTCGAAATCCGAATAATGTTTTGGGACCAACTGCTAATTTTGGGAACCCTATGTCTGATATAGGAATGATACCATTTACGAAACCACGCTCTGCTTTAATGGAAATTTATGATGAACATAATAATATTAAGACGTTTAACTTATCCACCCTCCAGCAACCTCGTTATCATCCTCAATTCCCTTTCAAAGAAGATTTTGATCCTAACAGATCTGATGGAGGTTTCTGTCCAATCCATCCAGACACGCATCGTCCAGAGTGTGATATTTTTGGATCTTCCGGCTATAAAGTGACTAAACATTATGTTGACTTTCAAAACGTAGGGGAAAGACAATGGTGGGGTTTATATTGGGCGACGAATCCAGCGGAATTAAAAATAAATAATATTCTGCAACTTGTTGGGAATTATGGAAAAGTTTGTGAAACTAGGTTTTCGCCGCAAAATGATGAGTATTTGGCTTATATGGGGGGGATCTACCGGTTTCATCCGTTTGCTACAATGATACATCATCAGAAGGGCTTGATGAGTTGTGTGATTGAGGGATTTTAAAACACAGTAACTTTACCTTCTAGAAAGAAAGAAAGAAGACATACTACTATATTTAACAAGTCATTGTTGTCAGTTTAGGCTTTATAATTGACAATGAACAGAAAACATTGACATCGAAGATAAATTACATAGAACCAAACGTTTATAATTCCCTTCAAAATGTGCGGTGTATATTATAGTACTGCCTAGCCTAGACTCACTTACAGTCTATTAGAAAAAAAAATGAATAATACATATGCTGTTACTGGTTTTAACCAAGAATCACGGATGGGGTGCAAATTTTTACCCAACTCCATTGTTTGAAAGCGTACAACCGTAGCATTACAGTACTTGAAAAACGATTGCTCTAGCAACAATAACAATAACTATATAAGTAAGAACCAATAATAATCATTTCCCTAAAATAGCCATCAAAAATAGTGTCCTCTACCAACATATCAACTCAATACTATTAAAATAAGAAACAGTACCTAGTAACCCTGAATCATAAGCTCATTGAACCAGAAACCGCGTTTTAAGTTTTAACCGAAAGAAATATTTAAAGTAGTCCGATGTCATGACATTTTTGCAAGAAATTTAAAATTTTCTCCAGTGAATCTGAGTCTAGAAATATCTGAATATTTTCTCTTGGAATCTGGTCTGTTAAGTCTCAGATAGGAAAACATGAAAGCATCTTGTGAGCGATTTAATTCTGTTCCAAGAACTAAATTCAAGAGTGTTAAAACAAAAATCATTATCAGCAAGCAGTGAGCACCATCTTTCTGTCAGTTTCTGAGAGATTCCAATTTAAATTCGTTGAATTATCCAACAATAATCATGCTCCGTTTCGGAGTTACATTTTAATTTGATTCGTACTATGTCTCCCCAACATTGATTCTGTAACAGGGTTTCATCTAGTGTACTGTAACGTTTCCCAGCCAAATTATATTGTCCATCCAAAAAAAATAATTTTTGAAATCTTTTGTAATATCTCAAAAGAAATCTAGCAAATGTCATTCGAAAATCAAAATACATCAAAATTTGATTATATCGATTACTGTATCCAATACCTGATTTTCAATTTACAGCATACAGCGACTTCACTCATAATACTGTACTAGTACAGTTAGTATATAGTTATTCTTTGTAACTAGTTAAAGTCTTTACCTCGGTTTACGTCTTTACTCATTGATATACAACACTCATAATTTAATTTTACAGAACATCTAAATTTACAAAATGGCTTCATTGACATTGAGATCATTGTCTTTTTTTGGGATCGCACAAGTAGGCCCAACATCTGCTAGTACTACTTTTTTTTCTAATATTGCTGATTCAACATCCTGTTTTGCCGGAGCCCGAGCCTGTTTAATGGGGTGTGCAAGATCTGGCTGCAGCACCCCTCCCACTGTGATCCAGGTTCATAGGGATAATGAAGCACCATTTGAAATCGATAATCACGAGGGCAAAATCATAACTACGTCCGATCTCAGATCGCGACTTATTCAGGATTTACTTGGAGTAGATCCGA
>Ga0099798_10668_pt1 | contig 10863 bp, 4 predicted proteins | sample Uncmet_Sort29A_1_FD_89870 | JGI IMG/M metagenome (GOLD analysis project Ga0099798, IMG submission 89870) | Marine eukaryotic communities from CALCOFI LINE 67, Pacific Ocean - CN13ID_Sort29A_1 | ecosystem: Environmental > Aquatic > Marine > Oceanic | place: Pacific Ocean: Monterey Bay | collected... | reverse complement strand
GATAGGAATGTAAACGCCGGCGATATCGTCTCAGTGGATGTCGCCAGCGGGGAAGGCCACTTCGATAGTGATGTAAACCCCGCTACTAATAGGCAGGAGAAGTTTTCCTCGTTTCAGGAATTGCTATCCGAAGCCCATGACTCCATGTCCTACGACATCACGATTCACGCTGCTGAGGAACCGGGAAGTCGGGCGGCTTATCACGTACAGCAAGCGGTCTCCGACTACAAAACCATCCGCATCGGTCACGGTTATCAGGTGTGTCCCCAGTGGGATGAAGTCTTGGGGACAGGAGAAATCGCAGAATGCATGGCAGCAGACCATAAGAGAAAGGGGCTTTCCCTCCACTTTGAGTGTTGTCCGATGTCCTCCTACAACACCGGGGGATTTCCGAAGTCCGCCGACTGGAAAAACCATCCGTTGGTTCAACTTTATAGGAGGAGTCAAGAGGAGGTTAGGCCCGGCTATCCCTCTATTTCATGTGGGATTAACACCGACGATCCCTCAGTGCTCAACATCACTCTCGTCTCTGAATATCTCTTATGTATCGAGAAAATGGGTCTCTCCCGGACGGATCTGCTCAAAATCGGCCTAATGCAGGTCGACTCCTGTTTCATAAGCAATATGGAGAAAACGCGCCTGAAGGACATCATCAAGAAGTTCTACAGGGATGAATGTGCGATAGTTCTTGAAAAATAAAGGAAAAAACTACTTAAAACCAACACATTTTAAACAACACACATTGTTATATCATACAGTCGTTAGTATGCTCTAGTTATTACATAAAAATACAGAAGGAATCACCACGAACCAGCTGCCTAAACATACTCAGAGAGATGAAAATGTTCCAGGACAGGGAACTGTGTCAAAGTCGTTAAACGGTCAAGATCAGTGTTCACTTGAAGTGTGTGAATCTCAGTGTATCCAAAACTCGTAGCCTTTTTTCTTGGTCGTTGTATCAGTGTCAGACCCGTCCGTGAAACTCATCTCATGTCTCTCCTGAAACTGGTGCTGTTGTCCCTAGTTGGGCTAGAAATCAGTGGTTTACCGATCGAACTCCAAGGAATCAAGCAGAACCTGATTCACGGTACTGAATGGGGCGAATCGGTGAGCAGAAACGCATCACCGCCTGACAACGTCGATTTGACCTGCATCCGTTCAAAAGCGCTACACTTCCGCTTCAGAGAAAACACGCTGAAAATTCTGCGAACTCCACAATGGCGTTACTCTCCGGATAAGTTTTCCAATCTGAAGGGCTCATCGCTGTTCTCGGACGCCTACTCGAATGGAGGTGTTGGTCAAGATGACAATAGGGTTTTACTCTTCCCTAGTCACTACTTCGTACCGCCTCACTATCCGGTGTTAGCCATGGAACCAGGGATCGATGAGACTGGGAGTGTTAACGAATTCTCTGACGTCAGCTTAGATGAAAGTAAAGGAGGTACCGCACCACTTCTCGACCTTGATGCCGTCTGTTGGGCTGGAGAAACCGTTTTCAATCTTGCTGCTTTGCAGGCCTATGAACTCGACTTCTCTAACAGAATGATCATCTACAACCACCGCGACCAAGTTATACAGGTGAAACCAGTGCGGAGGAGGAGTGTGAATTCATTTAGTAAGAGAATCGATGCCTCAGTTCTGGCGACGGGGGTACTGGGAAAGGTAAGAGTAGATGAAACTGGGGGTGTTACCTCGGAAGATGGATCAAAAGTTGGGAGTTATACTGAGACCCTCCTCCTCGTTGTCGAGAAAATCTATACCTCAGGATGGCCGGTTTTTGGTTTAATTCTCTATTCTCCACCGCTATTGCACTACCTTCAACTCTTCCGACAGATATTTCAGAAGATGGTTAAAGGGTTACAAATGACGCTGAATATACTGGCAGTAACGGATTATTTTTCACTTCTCGATGATCCACTGGCTACAGAGTTTGTTGAAACTCAGTCAAACGGTGACGTGATGTACGAATCCTCCGTTCCCGATTTGAAAAACACGCTGGAACTCCTCCCGGAGGGCCTCGGTAATCTCCACCGAGATTGGGCGGAAGGAGTTTTCTCAGACTACTCTAGACGGGAGCCAGATCATCCAATACCAAAAGAGATCAAAGACGCCTACATTAAGTATGTATCTAAGGAAAACACGGCCAGTGTTAAGGAGTTTGCAGCTTTGATCGGTGACTTTCTAGAAACCAAAACCTCTCTCTTCTCCGATCCAACAGTACAAGAGCTCATAAAAGAGTCAACTGGAGTTAAGTTAGAAAGGTCTAGGGGAGAACATGCCGCAATCGGTGTTTGTCAGCTCGGAGACCTAGTCACGTACTTCGCCCTAGCGCGACTTTTCCCAGAACTGCGAGTAGTCTCTGATCTACTACCACCGAAACCTTTCCTTCAAATTCTAGAACGAGTTCTATCGTGTTTGGTGAAAGAAGAGTATGTCCCTCGAGAAGTTGTGACACGGTTTAAGGAACAGTTTGTAGAAGGAGGGGGCGATGTAGACAAGGCGTTTGGGTTTTTCTCCCTATTACCGAATGACGACCCTTATGTGGAAAAGGAAGATACTTCTAGGCTGAATTTAGAAGAGGTCCTAAGTCCCGAACCAGCTACTGAGGATGATCCCTTGTTTGCCAAACCTCTGTTCACCCGAAACAATACTGTTTGGTTTCTCTTATTCTTTCTACTACATGAATTCCAGCTGCTGTTCTACTCCTATTCAGTTTGCCCGCGAGATGAAGAGTCTGGGGAATTAACTTCTCATGGGGTTCTCACCCGGGGATATGAAAAACCCTACCTCTCCTGCTTATCGGATCGAACGGTGTTGACCGAGATTCAGAATGGTGGATTTCGATCACGGGGGTTTCTTCAGGGGTTTTCTCATTTTAAACCAATACTAGAGGAGCATAATGGGCAGTGCAATGCAATCCTAGACATTGGAGCTAATGTTGGAGGATACAGCGTATTCTTAGCCCGAGACCTGGGTTATACTGTCATTGCTGTTGAACCGTTACCGGAGAATGTAAGGAATCTTAAAGCCACGGTATTGGCTAATGGGCTTGACGGCAAAGTGATTGTTGTTCAAGCAGCAATCTCAGAAGACACTGGTGACGGAAAAATGTTCCTCTATGAACGCCCAGAAGAAACTGGGCAATCCGCCTTAATGACATCAGAACAGGCAGAAAATAGTCGCGAGGTCGACTATTTACAATCTATTTTGAACGATTCTGAAGTCTCCCCCTCACAAGTCCGAAAACGATGGGAAGTCGACTTGGTTACGGTGGATGAGTTACTTTCAAGGCCTGATTTCTCCCACCTTAGGATTTGTCTAATAAAAATCGACGCGGAAGGCCGGGCGCATTCTATATTAAAGTCAGCCGCTATAACTCTTCAAAACCACCGACCCGCTATCGTTGTCGAACTCGACTCTGCAGTCGCACGTGCGATACATCCACCCTTGGTTAAGAACTATGAACTCGGAACCACCAGTGAAACTCCCGACTCCCGTTCCTCCTCTCTTGGTGGTGCTGTTGTTGATTTCCTACAGGAGAGTGGTTACAAGGACTTTCGTTCTTTTGAAGACTTTGCCTCCTTTGGAACAGATCAACCCGACTATAGTGATTACGCAGCGAGTTGGCAAGTGCAGTTACTCAAAGACCTCCGATTTGGGGTGTGGACGGCCATTTATTACAAAAATGCTCTATGGGACCCCAAATTCTCAGAAAGATTAGTAGACCTAAAACTAGGTGGCCTCAGTGGATGGGAATCAGAACCAGTAGGACAGTTAGAAGTTGAAGTGGTAGGGATAAATCACGCGAGTTTCATCAACATAACCAACGGCGCGAATATGGAGTCGATGTTTTCGTTGGATAATGCGGATCTTGCTCGTGTTTTCCACTACTTCCGCGGCATCGACCGGGCCTACGTTGTTTGTGCACAAATTTGTACTGCGAATCTCCTGTTTGGTTGCCGCGGGTTTGATGTGGCAACAGTATCGGTGGAGGAAGATCAAGGGACGATCTGTCGGTTATTCCGCTCCTGCGCCGGATTTCAGTGGATGGAAGGAGAGAATCAAAATCCATTTGATTCACAGGGGCGACCTCGAGTACCAGAAATGGGGGTTTTAGGAGCATGGGGAGGCGACCGTCATGTGCGTACTCAGTACCGAGCCATGGAACTCGACAACGATTTAGTGGCATTTCCACGGTAACTAATCATGCAGTTTCAACAAGGTTGTGTTCAGTCAGACTACTATTAGCTTGTAGACTAGTTATGATTGGTATGTAGTAGTTGAGCTAGTTAACTCTAAACATCTACAAGATGCCAGCTAAAACAACGGATTTTACGGCTGCCCTTGGGTTTATTATCTCCAAAGTGAATGCTGACCCTTATGATATGGGGGATGACGGGTGTGTTGTGTTTAGTGAAATCGCTACTGCTGCCTCCAAATCCACCAACCAACAAGATCACAAGATTCTCAGAGACCTATCATTAGCTGCGGGAATAAAGCAAAATAAAGTTTATACCCCGTATTTACTGAAGAAAGGGGCGGACTCAATCAAAGGTTATCAGCAGTATTATGGGAAACCAGAGCAGGAGCTTGCTTTGGATCTCTTGAGGGATGACTTCTTCGAATGCATCTTTATGGCAAAATCGGCTTACCTTCTGGAAAAACTACAAGGGAAAACCGAATCCAACAGTGGGATCAACTTTAAGGAGAAACCGGATTCTAGCCTGTGTTTCGGCCCGAAGCCCTTCCTATTTGCAGCAGGTCAATTGTGGCAGGCGGGGAAATTCGCTGAAAATACGGCGAAGCTATTCGATATCAGTGTTGAGGAGGATAACTTAACTGAATCCCTTCAAGACATCCCTTCCGAGGATTGGCTTCAACTAATTATGAGAATTCATGCCGTCGAGTTTGTTAACAGGGTAGTTTCCCCACCAAAAGACCAAGCCTCTAGTAGTGGCGATCTCACCATCCCAGAAGAGTTCCCCTTTCCCCTTCAGTGGGGACTCCAAAAAGCGTTAGAAGTCCTAAAGCGGAGAACGTTTTGTGAACCCCTCCCTTTGTCGATGTGTAAATTTGAGGGCAAAAAGGCGGAGAAGTATTTTCTAACGGAATTGCATGACGACCAGTATTTGGCTTCACACGTGCTCTACGCCCTCTCCGCCGCCTCCAGTCAACCCTACCCCTCTTTCCAAAGCGCGGAATGGCTCTACAAGTACTGCTCAAGGGTGTTGTCCTTTTGGATGAGTAGGATTGATCAAGGGTATTCGTATATCGACCTAGATATTATCGCAGAATTAGTAGAGGTGTTGAGACCCGTGTGGGTTGAACTGACTGCGTCTGATGCAAACTCTGATGACTTTAAGTCGCTTCTCACTGGAGCCGCAGCGTGGTTAGCAAAACAGCAGATACAGACCGGTACCAACAAAAATGAGGGTTCTTGGCCTACTACTTTTTTGATGCGAGAATTAAAGAAATTAGGCTATTGCGAAGGGGATTCGGATGAAGATGAAGCACCAGAACAGGATGACACCTATGATATTGTTCATCCAACATGGGTTGCTATGCTTGCTCTCCTTCCCCAAGAAGTTCCAACAGAACCAGAAACAACCCCTTGGACTACTTTCGTCAACTCCGCGTTGGAGGAAGTCCAGTTTGGGGTAAAAGGAGAACACTCTGTAATTAAGGTATAAACAATGAATGAACCTTGAAACTCGTTACTACACCGTTGTTCCTCGTCTACTGCTTACCGTCTCTACCGTAAGCGTTTTATCGTCTCACCGCTTGGCCGTCGCTACCGTCACAGATTAAGATTGATATTCTGCTACATCCATTCCCACTCTGCATCTCCTTCTCTCCGCTGTACCCACCCCTACAGGTTTTTTGACTTGTGTGGTTTTTAGTACCGTTTTCCCCGTTCTCCCGTCCCGTTATCACCGTAAATCCCGTAATCAATCTCTCATCTCAAATGCAAATTCACCTATCGTAGATTCGAAAATCACTCAAAATCATATTCTCTCAACTTCATCCTAATCTAGTATTCATAGCTCCCAAATCACCTCCTTCCCTGATTCCAACAGATTACAGTGATACAAGAGTATTGTAGAATTCTTAATTAACAATCTCAAATATGTCTAAAAACTCCATTACTTTCACACATGGAGAGCCCGAAGACCTCTCCACGATCAGAACACCGTCTGGTAACGTGCTCTTAGAAGACACTGAAGTCCCTCTGCTTGCCCGCTCTCTCGCTGGTGAGGAGGGCCTAGTAACGGCACCAGCCCAACAAGACATTACGGCTTTTGGATGTTTCGGGAAGAAGAAGCCGAGGACTGATCCCTCTTCTCAACCTCCTCCTAGGGATAGTGATAAGAAGGATGAGCCTAAGGAAAAGAAGGATGATGAAAAGAAGGAGAATGAGAAACCGCCACCGTCGTGCTGTGGATCAACCTGGCTGGGAGGCCCAAGTTTTGGCCAAAAAGGTGGGGTCCCAAGATGGGTACCCATCACACTGTTCGCAGTTGTTGCATTCTTCGTCCTTCTAGCTTATCTGTTGGAGGAAGGGCCGGAATCCTACGGTGACAGTTGGTTCTCTCTGATAAATTTTCCGTTCATAAGGATGTTTAACAGGAGAAGCGGAATATTCTCGAGGAAACCGCCCATGGAACCCCCAGCATACAGTCTGTACAAGGACCTCAATCAGCTGGAGAAGGATACTAAAGAGAACGGGTTAACGAAGGCGTTTCAGATTGCTTTGGAGATGCAAGAATGGCCCGCCGAGATCACCAGACAACCAAGATTCCAGGGGGTTTTCGATTGGGAGAAGTTCAAAGCCTCCGACAAAAAAGACTGCCAGTGGCCGCAATTGCCTTTGGCCGACATCCGGAACCAGTTAACTCTCTTTCATAGCAGAGATAAAACCCACGGCAGTATGAAAAACATCCACAACGGCGCCAGATTGCAGGTTCCGGGGCCGTTTGCGCGGTCTTGCGGCACTCCCGGGGGTCTACTCTTCGGCGACTCAGCCAGTTCTGCTCCTGGCTATGTGAAAATTTATGAGCAGTACCAGAAAGAGTTCAAGAAGGCGAAAACTCCGGAGGATGGCAGTCTAGGCGGGTCGAGTGAAGTCACGGTCGTGGAGACCCATTCCCCGATCGAACACGAGCTACGGGTCTGGGCTGAGACTTACAAGCAGCTAGAAAGCATGGGAATCCCCCTCCTAACAGATTCCAAAGCGGGGATCCACTACGGCGATCAGATCAAAGACGAGGCCTCAATTGAGAAGGATCGATTGGATCTTCTGAAACAGTTCGAACCCGGTTATACTGGCTACTTAACCCGTCAGTACTGTAAAGTTCGTCTCCCTCGTTACGGCTTTCTAGAGCTACCGTTTGACTGCCAAAAGTATCAGCAGAAGAAGCCCCATGAGAATCGAAAAGACCCGGACGCCGTTATGCCCGCGACGATTAAATCCACCGTATGGGTGGTAGAGGATGTGGAAACCGAGTTAGGATATACCCCCGGAAAAAACCCTAACTGGAAGATCAAGAGCAACAAATACAAGGAGTGCAAGGGGAAAATCGGTCCAAAACTAAATGCCATCCTCCAGAAAGTCAAAGCCAGGGACCCCTCGCTAACCAGGGAAGAGCTCAGGATTGGATTAACCTTCAACACCCTGATCGACGACTACCTCCCCAAGATTGGGTTGTACAGTGGCTGGATAATGGAGGTTGACAACGGAAGGGAGAGACGGGGGGTGAGTCTTGGAGCTATGGAAGAAGGCGCTTTCGACGCGGAATATGATGTGGATTACGAGAAAGCAACACGCATAGAAGAGCGTGCCCGAGCAATGGGAAAATCCGCCAAGGAAGCTAAAGCCGAAAGAGAAGAGTATGAGAGGAAGATGGAGAAAAGGCTCAAGAAACGAACAGCTGATTTCCGTAAGAAAGAAAATGATGAAAACGAGAAATCCTGGAGAGAAGAAGCCAGCATAGTGTTGTTCGGGAGGGTGAATTCCAATAAGAATACGGACACCTACACGAACACGAAGCCAGATCACTGGCAATTGATGGTTAAAGAGGAGCAGGAGAAGAAATATTTGAAAGACGAGGAGGATCTGGCCCTGCTTAATGATCATCTGGTTGTCGAGAAATCCAAAATCCCGGTACTCAATAAGGCTCTCAAGATTCCGGAAGACGGGGAGCTGAAGGTGGGTTTGAGTGCGGATTTGAATATTAAAAAAGAAGTCCATGGCCGCTGCAGCTACTGCGTCATAACCGACAATGGGGAGATCGATTCCGTTCCTCCGGTCCCCAAAGAAGATGAAGTCGGTAAATTCGCGATCTTTGGAAAGGGGAATTCGTGTACCAACGTTCTGATCGACAAGAACTTCTTCAAACACATTCCGTGTTCATTTCCGATCCAAGAAGGCCACAAAGACACTCCTCTTGCTAGAATGATATGATATTCTAAGAGGAAAATACTAGGTTGAGATATGGATGTAAAGAGGAGGAAACGAGGATGATAGTGTGTAGGCTATAAGTCAAATTTGTGTAGCTACTTTTCAAGATAATGTGTAGTAAATTGCCCCGTGTACGGTTTCTGTTGTTCAAAACCACGTCTATATCGTCTGCGCTCACCACCCGTCCGTCTCGTATGCGCTTCAAAGTCAACCCTTTTATTCCATCTTTAACTTGTGCCGTCTATCTCGCTTGCTAGTGACACAGTTCTGTTGCTGGACTACAACTTGCCATTCATCTTTTCAACACAGTTTCAACTTCTTTCTTTGTTGATTTCGCGCTGGTCATAATATCTGTGTATAGTTTTGTATATCCCAACATAATGCCTGTTCTCAATCCCCTACCTCTAGTGCTGCTACTAACTTCCCTCGTCATTGCTGCTGCCAACACCGGAAACGCGAGATGCCCGTGTCTTACGAAGAGCGCTCTGACGGCTCTAGTTGCTGAAGATACGTTCGTATCTAAAGGAGGAGTTGATGTCATGAAAGTGACAACCACCCGAGGCGACCTCTACTTCGAGGCAGGGTACGGCTCCGACACCTGTGATAGTTACGATTTAAATAAACCGAGCATCTGCGCAGATCGCGGTCGGGTCGGGGGGTCAACCTATCCATGGACCGGAGCAACTTATTCCGATGCTCCTTGGTGGTGCTTTAAGCGGTGGTGCTACGTCGCCGACTCATGCGAAGGAACGCCCATTAGTGGATTCAGACCCTACGATTCCCTCTACCTGAGGAAGCGATCCGATCCAAACGCCGCAGTCAAGCTCTCGTATCACACGTGTGGAAGCCCAGAACCGTGGGTAGGCTCGAGCACCGCCCTACAGAACCACGTACAGGAACAGATTCGGGCCGTGAAAAAAGCTATTGAAGACGCCTGGCTGAATCAGGCCCATAGCAATTTCGCCGGGCTCTCCACCTCTTCCTGTGTCACCACCTACTCATCCGATAAGCATGAGTGCTGCCAAATCACCAGAACCGTCGGAGGAACAACTGAGTGGCCTTCCCAGTACGATGATGCCGGTACTCGGAGGGCGCACTTGGTTAACCCTGAGAAACACTGCGTGTATTCGAGCTTCCAAACAAGCGGGGGTGCTAACTCCGACTCAGAAAAATGTCTAGCTACTGGGATCGTCACGGAGGCTTTTATGGGGATCGGGAGGACGAGTTATGACGGAAAGAGGATGGGCAAAATCATGCTAGGGTTGAAAGACGGCGGTTACTTTCAGTACCCGCGTTCTAACGCCATGTGCTCCGGCTCCGATCCAAAGGTGCAGACCTTCGATCCGAGATTACAGGCGTGGTACGCAAGCACGATTTCCGGTCCCAAGGATGTTTGTGTTGTTATTGATACGAGTGGGTCAATGGCATATGGAGGTTCAAATGGTGCGAGAATGATCGCCGCCAAAAAAGCGGCGATCTCGGTTTTGAGGGGCCTAACGTGGATCGATTTCGTGACGGTCATTGCTTTCGATGACGAGGTCAGGGAAGCCACAGAAGAACTGGTTCCCGCTACTGATAGCAACGTGGCCTCCCTGATTTCGTGGGTCAATAATCTCAATTACCGGGTCCGGGGAACCAGCTTCAGGTTGTCGGTGTTCGCAGCCATGGATTTACTGACCACGGCTAGGCGACTGAAGGCGTGTAAAAGCAGCCAGTGTGCCTCAGTCATGCTCTTTCTCACGGACGGGGACGCGCTGTGGACGTATGATTTCACGGCAGGAGACAGGGTGACCGTGAAAGCCACCGGCACAGCTGGCACCGTGTTTTCTATTTGTCAGTCGGGGAACATAAGGCACGAAGACGGCGATACAACCGTGGCGTGGTGCGACTCGGTCACCACTCCTATACCCAATAGCGACAGATATTATCAAAACTATCTGGCAAGCCATATTCAGGTAGGAGCGGGAAATACCTACTTGGGGGTGTTTCGGCCGTGGGAGCTGACTAAGGATCCCAGGTACGCCAGCATCACCGACCAGAATCAGTGGAGCGATCAGAGGAAATTAGAGGAGCAAAACAAGGATTGCTCTACATCACCCTGCAAACAGATAGTGCAAATTCATGCGATCAAGATAGGCACCGACAGCTACGACGCGAACTTACCGATCCACTCGATTGCCTCGACAGGGCCGACCGGGAACAAATTATATACCGTTGTTCCTGATGGTAGTGTGCAGGACTTGGTTAAGTTGGTGAGTCAATACTACCTACCGCTAGGGTTCTCCCGAGACAAATCCCAACCGAGATGGCTCAGGTACTTCGATTTGTCGTCGAATCAACCGCTGCTGTCGAGTTGCATTTCTATACTGGATAAGACAGACGTGTCGGCGGCAAATGACAACCAG
>Ga0099798_10667_pt1 | contig 10869 bp, 11 predicted proteins | sample Uncmet_Sort29A_1_FD_89870 | JGI IMG/M metagenome (GOLD analysis project Ga0099798, IMG submission 89870) | Marine eukaryotic communities from CALCOFI LINE 67, Pacific Ocean - CN13ID_Sort29A_1 | ecosystem: Environmental > Aquatic > Marine > Oceanic | place: Pacific Ocean: Monterey Bay | collected... | reverse complement strand
TTGCTGAGTCCAGTGTGTGTATGTGTTGTGTCTCTGGTGCGTACTTGTCTGTGCACGGCGGTACCGTTGGCGATGCGCGGCCTGAGTTGCTACCGCCAGTGCGGGGTTGCCACCGTTGGTCAGTTGTGTTGGGGTCGTCATGTGGTACGGGTAACCGTGCTGAAAGATCGGCTTCCCGGCGGCGGTTGGCTGGTCCTTGTGGTGTGTTGCGCACTGCCGTAGTTCATGATTTTTCTGTGCGCACAATCCACGATTTCTGTGTCTGTCTCACATGGTGGCTAGTGTGTCTATGTTGTGCACAAGTTTGTTCGGCTTCAGCCCTCGCGCCGTTGTGCGCACAGGCGGAGCGTAGCTTTTGTTACATTGTAGACACGTGGTCCACAGGTTGATCATGTTGCCTCTGCGACGGCACGGGGTTGTCGCGTTGGGGTGAACGCCGCTGTATTGGTGTGCGCTTGGCGTGTTTCTCCATGCCTTGTTTCAGTTTTCGACGGTTCCGGGTGACGCAGCTGTCGGCATTGTTTCTGTGCTAACGTGATTTTGTGCTGTGGTCGACGACGACCACGGAGGCGTGGTATTTGTGGCCGTCTTCTTCTGGACTGGTGCCGATGACCATGTTGGACGCCGCTGGGTTGTGTCCACTTGTGTGCCTTTGGTTGGGCAGCTTGTCTGGCTAGTTTGTTTATTTGGCCAGCGTGTTCTGTATTATTGTTTTTCCCGTGCCGAGTTGGCGGTGGCATGGTTGAGCGACTTGCGCAGCGTCTCCAGATCTACGTTTGCCAGGCTGCGGTTGTTGATTGTGGTGGTCTTTTTCTTGTTGAGAGGTCCCAGCGTGTAGGCGGGTTCCATGTCAGGATCTCATTTCCCTGGCTGGCAGCTTGTTTGCGCCTTGCTCCGGTGCCGTGAGTTGGTCGCCTGAAGGTTGTGTACACGATTGTGCGGCAGGGCGGGTTGCGGTGTCAACGTTGTGGCCTGCTGCGGTTAGCGTCTGTAGTGTGTGCCGTCGTGTGCGTGATGTCGGTAGCAAGTTGCTGCAACCGTTGTAATTCGTCTGCGACAAACCATTTTCTTGCATACGCGACGTGTGTCTGCGGTCTATGTTGCCTAGTCTGTATTTCCCAAGGAGTTGGTTTTGCCTTTGGTTGTGTCCTGGCTGCGTGTCCGGAACGTCGGGGTTGATGAGAGCACGTTCGCATGGTGTTGTCACCCGCCGAGGCTGGTATTTAGCTTGTAATGCTTCCCGCTGCGTGGCTGACGTGCTCTGGTGGTTTGTGGTTAGATGAGGCTCTGACTGTTTTCGTTGTCTGGTGGTCTTCACTTGCCCGGCTGCTTGTTGCCTTTGCTTGGTGATAACGCCGCCACGTGGTGTGGTTGGTTTCGGTCGCTCATCTGAGGTACAGACGTCGCCACAGTTTCTGGTTTGTTCTCTGGTCTTGGCTCTAGCTGGGCATTGGCAACGGGATGCGACACATATACGTCAGCGAGGTCTTGCTGATTGCTGTCCGTCTCGTGGTTGCTGTGTTGCCACCCTTGACCAAGCTGTACTGTGTGGTTGCTGTGGTTGTGATGGTGAGACGCGCCTTGCGTGTTTAGTTGACGTGGCTGCACGGGGCTACGCGTGCCGACATGTGTCCCAGAATACATATGGCATACCTTTTCCGTGCTACGTGATGCCGTGCCCTTGTGAGGCTGGTGGCATCTCGGGTGGTTGGTACGGTTGTGCCTTTTGGTCCTTGATGTTACCCTCTGCCATGCGACGTCCGGTGTATATGCCATCTTGGATGTGATAGGGTACTTTCTGTTGTCGGTTAGATGCTTGTTGATGTGATTGGCGGCGACTGTAGCCATCTTGCGATGCTGCGTGCGTGCTGGTTACATTCTGGTTGCCGTAGAGTTGGCACGGTTCTCTGGCTGACGACAATGCGTGCGGATGATGTTTGTGGCTCGGCGTTGTGAGTGGCTGACGGCGGTTGCGTGACTCTGTGGTTGTTGCACCACCGTTACACTGGCTTCAGGCAGCTCGTGCGGATGGGTTGTTTGCTTCTTGTTGGTGCCTACGGTGTGTTGGTTGTGGTGGTGCTTCTGCGTTGGAGACGCTGGTCTATTGCTGCTGTTGTTCGCCATGGAAGGGATGAATTCTGTCATGAGGGCCGGTCTCAGGATTGCACATACAGGAGATGATGACTGGCGTTCGTAATGCGGCTGGAGGTCTGCTGACCTTTTCTTGCTTGGTGATGTTGATTTGTGTTGACCATTTGTCCACCCCTTCCGTTGTGTGTGGGCGCGCGGCAATGCGTCAATCAGGCGAATCGTTTGTTTTCCTTTTTGCCTTGGAGCAGCCTTCTTTGTGCGAGTTAGTTGGGCTGAGGTAACGTAAGGTGTGGGGTGGTGGTGCCTGTCTTTTGGTGGCAAGCGCCCACTCATGACCGTACGCCGATCAGAGTGTGCGTTCCTTTACGTCACTCTCAAACCAAACTAACTTAGAATGACTTTTTGTTCATCCACCTTCCTAACGGATTGATGCAATGGGTATTTTGCGGATTGGGACACGCCAGGAAAACCATCCGTGGTAAAAAATTATCTATCACGTACACACGCAAAAAGTGAAAGGTTAGGGGGAGGTACATCTCGACCGGGTGTCCGTCTGTCTGTGTGTCTGTGTGTGTGTCTGTCCAAATGGGTTGCAGGTCGCCTCTTGGGCTGAAAAGTCAGGAATCGGCCTCTCTCGGAATTTGAAAAAATCCTACCGCGGCGATTTTTCAGAAAATGTAAACTTTACTTGTAAACTTTACTTTCGAAAAAATATGTTTGGTCGGATGGGGGTCAGAAAATGCACTATATATAGCATTCTGAGACCCTTTTTTGGTCAAAACGTGATTTTAGGTGCTAAAAAATGCACTATATATAGCATTCTGGAACCCTTTTTGGAACCATTTTCGCCCAAAAAATTTTTTCGCCTGCGGCGGGCCGAGGGGGGGTGGCAGCCCTGATGTCCCAATCGGGCCGTAGGCACGATTGTGTCCCAATCCGCTTATTCACCGATAGGTGGCTTTATGTTTAATTAAATTTCTCCCATTTTTTAACAACAATCTACTAGGCTTTGAAGGACTCCCCGGTGCCTGGCACAAGTGGGAGGCTAACACCTTCAACATGGGCGGTGAAGTTCGAGCAATAACATTAAATGACACAACCAAAATTTAGTGCAAAAGTAACGTTTTTTATCGAAGCAACGAAATGTTCATCGAAATTAATTTTGATGACAGGTTCCCGCAGTCCTCCAGGATCGCAACAACGTCGTCTTGCACAAGGGTTGGTTGGAGAAATTTCAAATTTTAAAACAGATTGGAAATCGAAATTTCGAAATCGAAAATCGGTCTCACAAATTAAAATGTTTCCAAAATCGTAACAATCGTCGGATGATTCAGAAAACATTCTCTAACTTAAATAGTCCGACGGGACTTGAGGAATCGAGGTGCTTTAAGAAGAACGTTTCATCAATATTTTTATTCTTGAAATTAGTACGCGCAAAGCGATCGTTTGGGTGTGAAATATCTAGTATTCCTAGTATGTTTTATGCTTTAGGACCGGCATGCCATCCTCATTTAAAATTGGGATTAAATCCCGCCCCATGTAAAAGATTTAATGGCGGTTAAATTTGTCCACAAGAAGCTATGCCACCAGAGGTAATGAGGGTGAGAAAGTGGATAAAGTGTGAAAAGCTTTGTTGAAAGGTGTTATGAAAAATAGTTTGGTAAAAAGTGTTGTGAAACTCGGTCGGATTATAGGGTTCAATTCAATCAACAATGATCATTTTAACACAATCAACAATTCAATCAACAATTCCCATTTTAACGCAATCTACAATTCTCATTTTAACACAATAAACAAATACAATCAGCAATTCTCATTTTAACACAATAAACGAGTAACACAATCAGCCAATCAACCATTTCAACCCGATCGCAGTCAATCACGAATTCAACCCAATCGCAGTCAGACAAATACAATAACCATCAATCCAACCAAACCTTCCACAATCCATCATCTCAGAGTCCGGGCTGTCAAATTTGCGTTGTCACATGCGAATTTGGCAACTCGGCCTTTTTGTTCGCACATCTCTGAACCATTCATCTGCATTATAATTTATTGCACGGTCTATCTCGTTTTACACGATCTAATCCCATCCTTATTTGTAGCATAAATTGCTATACTCGCAATCGAGCGCATGGAGCAACGCCAGTTCGGGAAATGGTATGAGCCGACGAACAGTTAGGGACGATGATTGAGGACGATAATTGATGGATGGCTGCAGAACGATTAGTGCGGGTTGATGATACAAAAGTGTAGCGGCAATACCGATTTAGCAAGAACTACCATCAGTACAGCGATTCTGGTTTAGCACCAACACCACCGTGGCATCGCGTGATAGTTTTATTTAGCAACAAGCGATTTACCTGAGTACAGCATTCTTCACATATATACTATTACTTCATAAAACATTTTATCCCACTTTAACTCCGCAATTATCACTACTATTGTATCAGATTCTTTTACAGGCAACTATACAATACACGTATGGCATGAGGCAAAATATTTTGCAGTGCAGATAATTTTTGTTAGTTTACATTATAATGAATGCTCATAATACTATATTTGTTGGAGAGACTCATATTACATCTTATGAGCGTAGCCACCGAGACTATAGTTGAGCGCTACCTGCCTATAATCCTGGTACTCTCAATCTACTAAGTATTACCACCTCCGCATCGCATGGGTCAAATTTTAATATCGTTTACATTAAATTTATATTGGTGTAGTTATTACAATTTATTTTATTTTGTTTTATAATAATTAATAATATATTATGATGGTGCACCAATGATTTAATTGTGGTTAGTTTTTAGATTTATTTATTACAGTTAATTAGGTCAACATACATTTTTATTACTTGCACTTTTGATACGTTATTCGTTTGGCGACACATCGGTTTGACAGCATATTTACGTCTGGGACAACGGACACGATTTTACTACAATGTTGTCGTATTCTTGCGGCAATCATTATTTCTATCACACTCCTCCGTCTCAGCTATAAGAGGCTATATACCCCCTAACCTTTATGTCATTGCCTAGTACTTCTTTTCATAAATATTCGTTTGGTACGATCTCTATCCTATCGCTACTCACTCAAATTTCTATAAAAACGGTACTATCTTAGGATAGAAGATTACTCCGGTTTTTACTCCTACTTACATGGTAGTACGGCGTTTCGTCTTATCTGCTCCTTTCTTACTCGCCGCCGGCTTACGTTTGCTAACCTTGTTCGGCGGTTTTTTATTCTTAGTAGTAGTAGAAGTCTTACCCTTCTTACGCGGTTTCTTGACCGCCTCCTTCTTACGCGGTTTTTTGCGCTCTTCCTGCTTCTCCTCGCCATGATCGAAATCGAACTCCTCTTCATCAGCATCATCATATTCGTACTCGTCCTCTTCTTCTTCCTGATACTCATCCTCGGTCTCCTCACGTTCTCCTTCATCATCATCGACGTCGCGATCGATACCGCCGTGGTCGTAATAGCGGCCTCCCTCGGCGTAGTCCATGTCGTCCGGGTCCGGGGACTGGTATCCGGGCGGGGTCGGGAATTCAGGATAGTAGTCGGCGCGTTCATCATCATACCCATGGCGGCGGCGTTTAGTATCCTGCTCGTAACGGTCATCCTCCTCTTCGCCGGCACGCGCACGTTTGCGTTTTCCATACGGGATGAGATCCGGCATGGTCGTCTCATCGATCTCATCGTTGGAGCGCTTGCGATCTTCGTTAGAACGCTTGCGGGCATCATAATCATACTTCTCACACTTCTCACGAGTATCATAATCATGCTTCTCATACTTCTCACGGCCTCCACGGGAATTCGTCATGCGGTCCTCCTCATATTTACGTTCGTACTTCTCATGTCCATCCTTGCGATGGTTGTGGTCGGCACTAGCACTAGCGCGATCGTCGAAAACTCCACGCTTGTTCTTAGTACGGGTACTCTGCGCAGTGTCAAACTTGCCTGCAAGACGCTTGGAGAGGCGGTCGGTACGCATCTTCACCAATTTGTCCGCAAGTCTCGCAACTTTTTCTCCACGGGACAAATTCTCACCGAACTGGCAGATCTCTTCCACGGTGGTAATCGCCTCATCAGCGTCAGCAAAGGCTACCGCCGGACAGACGTCCTTAGAATGCCTCTCGATGCGACAGTAAAAGCATTTCATCGGGCGCGGGCCATAGTTGGTATTGTTTCCATTGCCTCCTCCGTTGTTGTTATGGCCATAATTCCATTCATTACCCCAATCCGGTCCGCCCATAACGTCTAATTTTATTTTTTCGTTTTTCGTTTGTGTATGATGGTGGAAATTTTTTATGTGGCGGTGATGATTTTGTTGTTTCTGTTGTTGCTGTTTTTGTTGCTGTTTGTTATTTACTATGAACCAATATTTTTTCAAGCCATAATAGAATGTATACCCATTACTTCGCCTTAGTATATAACTCACACACTTTTTTATATTTTTACTTCCTTGTACTATTAGTTGCACATCTTGTTGAGTGGTTTTTGTAAAATTTCTGAGCATGACACAGCTCTACCCATACTGACTCTGCTTTATTATTCATTAGCGTAATCATACACCCAACTAGTCTATTAATAGGATGTCCTGCTAAGATGAACCGTATAACTTCTGTCATGAGCCTTATATCTCCTCCCTCTACTACTGTCATTTCTAGACGTGATGCTAGGCTTAGAAAATGTCCGCGGTAGAAATTTTGGCTATATGTATCCTCAAAGAAAACCGGTGTTTGGTCTACTTCTTGTAACCCTACTATTACATCAATCCAATCTTCTTTTGGTGTAAACTTTAGTTTTCCTTTTATGTCCTCTACTTTTACACTTGTCCATGTTAGCTGTCCCACTCCATCCCGAATTGTTCCCTCGCATGTCCATTTGCGTATTGAATGCATTTTCCTTGTTTGGCTTTGTAGACATGACACACAGACTGATTTCGCAATTAGCAGCGCGTCATCCACCATTCGTCCGGCCACTATCTCTCCGCTTAGTTTCCGCTGTTTTTTCATCCACCTGTACTCTTCGAGTCCACAAGTGAGTGAACATAATGAGCGGCTTGCTAATCCTCCTATGGTCAGTCCATCTCGGCCTAGACTCAATACTAACCCCTTGCCATAAACACATGTCCTCGTGCCGAATATTACTTCTAGAAACTCCAATATGGCTGCGTGTGATACTTTCCGCATTCGTTTGCATTCATCTCTTTCTGTAATGTAGACTGTCGGTTTTTCTTCGTTTGACACTCTGAAAAACTGTTGTCCTGCCTCCTTCTCCATTATTGCTAGTAACTGTATTACTGATCTGCGGATTCGTTTCAAACTTACCATTTCATAAAATTGTTCCGCGTCGCAGACGCATGCATTCCATCCTTTGTTTGGCAACTGTTGTTTTTTGCAACATATGCATAACGGTTAACCCCCTGAATTCTTTGTCGTCTAGTTTTTCTAATTTTTCTGTCATACTTGTTGCAAATTGCTCCCATACATCAAAGCCGAATCCTATATCTAATTGTTTTTGCAGATAGCGCATACTACTCTCGATAACCCCATTGAAAATTTTGAATGACTTTTTAATATTTGGGTCTAGCTTCACTGCTGAGACTATCCTCCGATGGCAGCTGTGTCGCTTCTTTGTGCATGTTTTCATGTGCGGTTTTGTATGGCATTTTCGTTTTATATAATGGTAAAGGTACGGGACTTGGTCTGTTTTAACTACTGCTTTTTTCCTCCCTACTTTCATGCCACCAATTGTATGGTTTTGTACTATCGTCGTCCAATCTTCTGCTAGTTCCTCTCTAGTCTTTTCTTTTTGTACTATCCAAGAATCTGATTCATGTAGCATTGCTACTGACCGTTGACCGTGTTGTTTTAGTCCGACCCGGAATACGTTGAAACGATCTTTGTCCATTCTAATAACCATCTCTGTTTTACTATTATCATAGTCTGTAATCATCTTAACTTTTTCCTCGACTCCTTTTGGCCATGGTTCTTGTTCGGTCTGCCATACTGTTGTACCTTTCACTATATCTTTGTAATCTCTAGTAATATTCATTTGCTTACTAAGCGTCTCCATATTTTGTCGCGTTTCCTTTTTTGACCTGGGTACTAAAAAGCTATAAGTTTCTTCTACTGCTACTCCACCTCTAAATTCCTTCACATCTTACGGTATAGCTGTAATATCGATTTCTGCACTGTCTATTTGCTTCTCCTTCGAAATTGCATGTTTTGCGAATCTCACTGCTTTGGACAGGCTGACCTGCTTTATCATTGTTCGGTCTAAAATGCTAGTTTGTATCGGCTTTGGTAAATGACTGATATATTCATGCATAACTTTCCTCGTCACTTCGCTTTCATGTTGTGACGTAGTTGTCAGTACTGTCAGTCGTGGTACTGGTAGTCTTCTTTTCCTCATGATCTTATGCAATCTGGTTGTAGTTGCTCTATATATTTTGTCCCCGTAAACTTGTCTATTGCGGATAATGAAGTTCTTTATTGCATATATCCCAAATTTACGCGCCCAATCTGGTAGTAATTTCGCCCCAATGTCCCAGTTTATAAATACCCCTGCTCCTATCGCCAGCGTTAGTGAGTGTATGCTTTTGAAAATAGTCTCATCTCCTACATCTCCTGTACTATTATCTTTTTTGATATATTTGTTCCACTCTGTTTTTGCTGCATTTTTGAGCTGTGCCTGTCCTACTTGTTTTGTGTTTTGTTTCATCACCCACTCTGCTACATTATTATAATTTCCGTACCTGTTTAGTGCAACATTGGAAAGGAATATTTGTGTAGCATTATGATATGGAAAGGCATTCTTTTGCACAGTATCGGTTTGTGGTCCAAGCATTGTGCTCTCATATCAGCGTTTCACACAGAATTGGCCACCAGTTTGCTCACGGTTCGCATTTTCTAATTTTCAAATCACACGTCTTCAGTCGGTTCGTTGTACATATGTTTCCACATTTTTCGATTTTTCACGTTTTCGTCGTTTCTGTTCCATTGATGATTCAGTCTGTGAACAATTATGGTCCTAGTGACTTTCGGTACGTTCAGACTACAGCGCCACCCGATTGAAAGTCCCTACATTACGGTGAACAATTTCGGCCTCACGGCCTCAGGCATGTTCCGAATGGTACTGGGTTAGTAGGTCAGCTCTGAGTTCGGTATTTTCCCGTTCTTATTGACGCAACTCGGGGGTCCGCCTCTCTACTGTCAGTCGCGTGGCTCAGCCCCGGCGCACGACCGAGACCCCTGCACATCCCGATTGCGAATTGTTGTGAGGCGTGCGTGGTTGATAGGCCATTCCCCATCTTTTTGGGTGCTCTGACGTCTATTTGTGATGATTCAGGACCGCTTAATACCTTAATGTCTCTGAACTCCATTAACATATCTATCCTAATTTTACAATTTGAGCCTAATTATAATTTCCGTAATTGTTAAAACCCTCTGTTTGCAATCGTTGCATTCTGACGTGCTTTTTCGGCCTCTGTCTTGTGTTAGTACTATTTTTGTATTTTTTGTGTTGTAATTGTTTTGTAAATTCTGCTTGGTCATTATTCATAACGTTCAAGCTTGCCCCCCATAGTTTTATCAATCTAGATTCCATTTTTCGTCCATTCTGTTTACTATTCATCAGTCTGAATGGTATGCACCACCATGCTCTCCCTCGTAGTCTGCAGTAAACTGGTAGCATTCCGTTCTTGTCTGTTTTACTCATCTGACCTCTAACTACTTGCTCTACGCATGTCACGTGTTCTAGATAGCGTATCGCCATTCCCTGATGCTTTTCTTGTCTCGCTCTCCTTTTCATTGCTGACCCTACATACATTTCCCGTCCACTCTCTGGTACTAATACATATACATGCATCCCCTTTTTGTGTGTATGGTCGAATGTGGGATCGAATACTTCATCTACTAGATCTTTGATATCTGCTGCTTTTGCCTCGTATTTTCTAGCCCATATTGCTTTACTATTTTTTAACCCGCTTGTAATCCTTCTACATACTGATCGATACGTTCCTTTCATGTCTTTTATCGCCATGAGTCTTAATCGAATCACTCCTATCGCTATATTCAATGCCAAGCTAATTTCTCTGCTATATCCTATTCTTCTGTACTCTTGGTGTGAACTCACTAGTGCAAAATCAATTCCCTTTTCCCATATCTTCCTCATCAAAGCTGCTGTCTGTAGTAGTTCTTCGCTCAGCATAGCTTCGTAAACTATAATTTTGCATTGTCGTACTATTTGTGTCAGTGCTTTGCCATCGACATGGGTAATTTTGTGTTTTGTCCACACCATTTCTTGCATTGTTTCGACTATTCGTATCATTGCTTCGTTTATGTCCGCACTACTATGATCTATTGCTCCTTCATATACTGGTGTATTACATTCTCTCCGTCTTTGCCAGCCTCGTTGTGGTGCAATATTCTGTTGATGTTGTTGACTCTCTACTAATACTGCTTTCCAATCGTCTGTTGTTACTTTTGTGAATTCAATTTTATTAAAATCTGCCTCTTCAATGGTAATATCGTTGGTATTTCTATCGCTCATGTTTATTATCGTTACTTCCGTCAAATTGTAGTACTGATATTATATTCAAACTTTTAAGTTACTAAAATTTCTTGTTCATCAGATCGTATTGCTTTTCCAAAACATCACCGTAGGTGTCAGCTTTTCTACTATAGTAACCTTCATTTCCGGGCTTGGTGTTCCATATATTAACCTGAGTACAGCATTCTTCACATATATACTATTATTTCATAAAACATT
>Ga0099798_10666_pt1 | contig 10904 bp, 7 predicted proteins | sample Uncmet_Sort29A_1_FD_89870 | JGI IMG/M metagenome (GOLD analysis project Ga0099798, IMG submission 89870) | Marine eukaryotic communities from CALCOFI LINE 67, Pacific Ocean - CN13ID_Sort29A_1 | ecosystem: Environmental > Aquatic > Marine > Oceanic | place: Pacific Ocean: Monterey Bay | collected... | reverse complement strand
CGGTGTACCTGGCCGACCCGGACGACGCGGTCATGGACGAATGTCGGAAGGTTTTCGCGCAGGTCGGCTTCGGCAACTTGTGCGCGATCTCCCCGGCACAGAGGGTGTGGGACCCGGAGTCCTAATGTGGTGCCGAATTTTGATGTACTGTACTTCACTCGAGTTGAGGATCGTAGTCTGAATTGAGCCCGCAAGCAATTATGGAGTTGGAATCGATAGTGAAATGGATACTCAGTGCATGTGATATCATTGGTGAACTGTAAGAATACTGAACTAATGCTGAAAAGCACATGCGATTGTTGCACGAGTGCCTGCGCTAAATAGCACATTGAGCGAGCACTGATACTAGATGACATCAAAGTTAGGCATTAATGCCATGGTGTTGGAAGAGAGAAATCTTCGCGTAGGGAATTAAATAAGTTTTCATATAGGAATATGGTCCACTTAAAGTTGTAAGCAGATCCTCAGGTGAATCTGGTTTCAGATCTACCGGGGAAGATGAATGAAATTATGAAACCCGGACTCCAGTAACAATGTTCAATTATGATTGTATCTTCGATGAAGTTTTCCAGCAGGTCAGTATTACCATTACTATTTTATCGGCGACAAAAGTCGTAGCATAGGGTTGTTCAATTGTGTATACTGTTATCGTCGTTATCATGTGGCCGAGAGTAAGTAAGGCTAGCACTTATACATTTCCAATACTTCCGGAAATTAATCCTTCGTAGATGGGTTATCATTTTTGCTTCGGTATGTCATCACAAGTTGCACCAGATCCCTCATAAGTCGTCGGCGCGTAGAGTTCTTTCCAGAAGAACAGTTCGTGTCAGCATGAGTATCCTCGGGTAGCTTGTAAGTTGAATTTTGCATCGCATGACATGTGACGTGGTCCTTCGCGACAGTGTATGGAAACCCGCGTAGCCTGATTGCATTCGCGAATTCCATTAAACACGCGATTTTTTGCGAATTGTGAGTCTGACTGTCGCACCCTTTCCAGGACGGACTGATTAGAATATTTTTTTCTTTAAATCATCACAATAGCGTCGGTTTAATATTTTACAACTGCACCGAGAACACTGAAAGTTTGCGCAGATCCGCTAGCATGCTGGCGGATCAACTTAGGTCGGAACGGCACAATCAACCGTGCCCAAAAAAAAGATCAGCTCAATGGTTGGACGTGGTGACGCGTTGATGATGATGAACATGCCGATGATGATGATGACGATGAGACTGATTAGATTTACACGAACAGTTGCGTTCCGAAAGGGTGTGCAATTCAATTGTAGCAAAAACGCGGAAATATTTGGTCGAGTTTGGGGGTTGAATCCCAGATACAAATCGGAGTACACGTTCTCTCCCAGAATATTTGGTCGATTTTCGGGGTTAAATCCCCGATACAAATCGGAGTACACATTCTCCCCCAGAATATTTGCTAGATTTTTGGGGGTGAATCACAGATACCAATCGGAGTACACATTCTCCCCGAGAATATTTGGAAGATTCTTGGGGTCAAATCCCAGATGGTTATCGCAGTACACATTCTCCCCCAGAATATTTGGTCGATTTTCGGGGTTAAATCCCCGATACAAATCGGAGTACACATTCTCCCCCAGAATATTTGGTAGATTTTTTGGGTTAAATCCCAGATGGTAATCGCAGTACACATTCTCCCCCAGAATATTTGGTCGATTTTTGGGGTTAAATCCCCGATAAAAATCGGAGTACACATTCTCCCCGAGAATATTTGGTAGATTTTGGGGGTTAAATCCCAGATACAAATCGGAGTACACATTCTCCCCGACAATATTTGGCAGATTTTTGGGGTTAAATCCCAGATGGTAATCGCAGTACACATTCTCCCCCAGAATATTTGGTCGATTTTTGGGGTTAAATCCAAGATGGTAATCGCAGTACACATTCTCCCCCAGAGTAATCTGTCTAGAGATTCTAGATTTTCGACAGCAGCAGTGGCGAATGTTTAAATCACTGATTGGCGGACGGATCATGTGGTGAGTCTCAGAGCCGTACGACGCGTATAACTTATTTTGTTATTCTCCTGGAGGTAAATCATTAATTTTCATTCTCCATTTAATCCCGGGCCTTGCATTAGGTAATATTATTGAATCAATCAATCAATTTCGAGTTCCGTTTAAATGTATTGTGTGACTGAGTCAGGTTCAGGTAAAGTTTTTGCATCTGTGTTTTCGAATTTCAATTTTCTTAAGATCTCTCGTAGGGTCGGTCCGGGTGTAGAAATTTCGTACGATTATGATAGTGAATCGTTAATATCACATGGTCCGGAAACAACACACGGTTTTAATCAGGGGAAATGCGGCGTTGGGTGGAAGGGTATTTACGACATGATATCTCCCTGTAGATTAGAATTCTGAGCATCCACTAATTTTAAGATAAATAATCTCCTTGTCTACTTCACGGCTAAAATCATGGGCATTCCGACAACAACCAAATTCGTGAGCCGTTCCGGGTCCGCGAGAACCAGAGTCACTGCCATCGGAAAAGGCCCGACCGCGATCTCGAAGTTGGCAGGATGGGTAGCGAAGGCCGCTGCGGCGGCGATGGCGGTCGGCATGGTTGCCCCTGCGTGTGTCCCAGATGGAGCCTGGAACTTGCCGGATGCCTTTCCAAATGCTCGTGCCTTCAAAATGGAGCAGAAAATAAATCTTGGGTCCAAATTCCGGAAACCGAATGGCTTAAAGATGTCGACGAGTCCGAGAAAAGAAGCCAATGGACTGGACGATTTCGACACGAACGGAATCAACACTGCCGACGTAATCACCACTGCCGATGTTCGCGTCGATTTGTTGTCGAAGCAAATGGGAAAGATGAACTTGTCGATCGTAAAAGAAGAAGACGAAGTTGACGAAGAGCATGAGCGCGAGCAGCAGCTGCGGAGCCAGACCGAATCATGTGGAGGTAGCAACAGCTGTGGATCATCCTCGCAGATTTCGCCGTTAAAGACGTCAAAGCAGCTTAGTCGTGGGTCATCGTCACAGTCGAAGCTGGGATCGAAATTTGGAGAAGGATACGAAGGACGCGAAGAGAATTCAGTGGGTGCCTATGCTGCGCGTGATTCGGGCCTTCCGACGGAGAATTCCGGGCTTGGAAATTCGGATATGGAGACTGCCAAAGATTCAGATGCTTTGAAGGACTCAGCGAAGGTTCGAAAGGGTTCCCTGAACTTAAAGGGCTCTTTACAGAATTCGAAAGATACCAGCATTAGGCTGGACATTGGTCTGAGCAAATCGCCGCCTGCGAAGTTTTGGGCCTCTGGCGCGTTGGACGACTCTGGTAGGAAGGACCAGATCGGGGCGAATCAGAATGGGTCTAATAATTATCCTAACCAGATCGGTTCGTATGCGCTCCAGCCAGAGGACCGCGCTATTAATGTAAAGAGTACTTACAGTCTGGAAAGCGATGCTTTGCCGGCAGCGAGGAATTTAAGAGGGAGTGCTGGAGCCAAAGGATCTCTGCACGGAAAGCAAGATAAAACGGCAAAAACACCGACTCTGAAGCAAATACTATTCACGAAACCGAACAAGTTGAAACTCGGCCGAGTGCAACCTGGGGTCGATGAACCTGACGTTGAGAGCTGTCTAGTATTGGCTGCGGCACGCGATTCTGATTCAAGTTCTGAAGCTAAAAATCGCAATCGCAATGGTTCGGAAGGGAAACAGAGTTTCCCGCTGCTGGCCTCGCTCTTCAGCCAGCTGCGAAAGTGCATCCGGTGGGACCTTCTTTCTTTCATTTCGATCAAGGACATAGTCGTGCTCTCTTGCTCCGCGAAAGAAGTTAGAGACGTGGTGTTCTGGCGCTACGACCTCCCGAGTCGGAATGCCATTCGCACGTTTCAAGACGTTCAGCTAGGGAGTCTTGTGCGACATTTGAAGAAACAAGGAATCCTCGGTGCACTACTGGCGGAGTTTGGGGAGCTGGTTGCGGAAGAAAGGGATGACCCCGATCTTGTACTAAACTGCAGGGAATTACTGCAGGGACCTGGTTCGTGTAAGACAGTGACTGCAGAGAGGAACAGCAAATTTGCGGAGGACATTAGAAAAAATATTATTGAAGAAAATATTGAAAAAAACATTACTCAGAAGACCAGTAAAAAACAGGTGGAAACCGTTCTGAAGACAGGTTTGAAATTCGCGTGGGACCAGGTCGAGAGTACACTGGATGCGCTGGAAAAAGAGAGACGCTGCTCGGGGACCATTGCGAGTCTGCACAATGATGATGGATCCTCATGGGCGGCTAAGAATGGTGCTAAGAATGGCAAGCACAGCGAAGATCGTTCGTGCCTTGTCTCGGTAGGGACCGCACTGAGAAGCTGTCTGTGTCACTCCTTGTGTTGCTTCTGTTTTCTCATGTCGGACAGCTGCCGGCATCGTTTGTCGGGTCGTTTTCTGGTGGGGAAGGAAGCGGATCGAAAAAAAGCAAAACTTGAGCGCTTCGCGGCCGAGAAGGGAATTCTAGAGGCGAGCGTGCAGAAATGGAAGAACGCATGCAACTTTCAATCATTATCTGGTGATACACACGACGGCGATCAGAAGAAGCATCTAAAGTCTACAACACGACAGAAGCATCTAAAGTCTTCTGAAATTGGTATTACAGAAGAAGAGTCAGACAAGTTCAAGTTGGCAGATTCATCTGAGAATCAGAAGATGGCAGACCTAAATTTATCTTTGCCACCCCTGGACCTTCTCGACTTGATGCTGATCCATGAATTTGCGAAAAGGCAAATTTCTAATGGGAGTGATACCACCTACAAGTCGAAGTCCCTTCCAACCTCCAAGTCATTCCAACCCGCAGTCCTCTCCCCCGACCATCAGGAGGCGGAATTGCGCAAGAAATTGCGAAAGGAGCGACGGCGAATAGAGGAAGCAGCGATCCGGAGACGAGAAGAGGAACGGAACAGAATGGAGATGCTGGAGATGGATGGACTCTATCATGGGGCGGTGGAACACCGCGCGGCACACATTCATCAGGATCGTGATCAGCAGAATGTTGATCAGCAGAACATTGATCATGAGAATGACATCATCAGACTGATCGATCAGGATGGTTTAAACCGTTTCACGTCCAGTTTAAACAAGAACTGCAAGAACAACAGTGTTATTCGGCCCCAAAATCCCCGACTCAGCTGCTCCTGCACACGGAATGTGCTCAGCGAGGCCCTAAAAGCTCAGCTCCTCCAGAAACTCTCCCGGAAGAACACGCGCGTCCCCCAGCTCGCCACTCAGCACAATCATCGCTCGCTGATAAGCGAAACTGGTGCTATACTTCAGTACAAATCGTCCTTTATTCCGCTGGCGCCGACTATCATCTACCTGCCTGAGGATCAGTGCAGCGGCCACTTCCGGTTTCCCAACAACAGCAGTTATCACTGCGAGCGCATGAACATACCGCAGATGCCGAATTTGGGCGCGCCGCATGTGGGGCAGAGATTTCCGCATTTAAGGGAGGAATTAGGCTGGCCGCGGCAGCCGCACAACGGCATAATCGACCACATGCTGTGCATTGAGAGGGGGTGCAGCGTGGAGGTTAGGGTGGCGCCGGAGATTCAGCAGATGGTTACCGTTCAGCCTGAGATGGTTGGCGTGGAACGTTCCGGTTCGAGGAAGGAAGATAATGGTAAGGAAGATGATGTTGGTGGTCACCGTCTAGAAGATTCGGTAAGAGGGAAGCCTGTCGGACTCCGACCCGAGGAGGAGGACGATGACAGCGAAAAGATAAGAAACAGTAGCGGAGAAGTTGAAGAAGTGAAGGAGTCCCTGAGGAGGAACCCCAACCGCAAGAAGAAGAACTTCCTCAAGAAGAACCGTTACCCCCTGAAGATTCAGAAGAACCTAGTCACCACCAAATTTAAATGTATCTCTGAGACCGGAGCCGAAGCTGCCAGATCTGCTTCCTATTTCGGTATCGTTGGCAAGGATTTGCGACATGCGGTGATGCACGTCGACAGTCAGATGAAATTCGGAGGGCCGGAAACCATTCGCAGGTCGCGGGGGTGGGGGATCTGGATCGGGACGGATGGGAGCGTCGTTTTGAGTGATCCTGAGCGCGGTCTGGGGGTGGTAGAGCCGCTGGAAGAAGTTAAGGAACTTGAAGTTAGGGAGGAATTGAAGGCGGTGAGTAGTAGTACGAGGGCGGGGAAAGAGAAGGTTAAGGAGTTTGAGAAGCTTGGGGAGTTGAGAGGAGAGCTGGGAGGGTCTGAGGAGGGGTCGGGTGAGCAGTCGGACAAAATGGAAGGGAATGACGGTCAAGCAGAAGATGACGGTGAAAACAAAGAAGAAAACGAAGACGTGGAGCTCGGATTTGGCCAGGAGCTTTGGTTGAATAATGGGGGAGGAGAAGAGGATCATGGGAAAAAAAATCGGAAGACTTTCCCAGAAGAGCAGCAGGAAATGGGAATTTCGCTTAATACGAAAAGTCCCGTCACCTTCCAAAAAGGCGACATCCTCGTTATCTCGGTGGATCTCTCGCCAGGAGTGTATGAAGTGGAATCAAGAGCCGCGAAACAGCTGCAGGCCGCATCAGCGGTGATCGGCGGACAGAATGGCCCTGGTGTGCCCGATGCGTGGGGCCAGGCGGAAATCGAGTGGAGGAGGGAGCGGAGGGTTGAGAAACCGATGATTGAGAGATCATCAACGCCAATAGGCAAAGGAGAAGAGTTCAATTCAGAAGAATTCAATTTAGGAGGTTCCTATGTGGAGTCTTCCTATGTGGAGTCCACTCCGCTGGGACGAGGCAAAATGAAAACGCCATGGATGCCGCTGCCTTGGAATTTTAGCATGATTTTGAAGGCGGATGGAAACGGAGAGAGAAAGTGGGAGATCGTGGAATGATGATGGTGGATTTAGATCGAGATTTCGATTTTAAGAATTGGATTACCAAACTAATCGGAGTGAGACGGAGGGAGATGGTGTGACATGGTGTGACACGGAGGTTGGAGATCATGGACGAATTGAATTCCGATGGAATCAAATGCTGATCTCAATACTAATACTCATTATATTAAGTAAGGAAGTATCCCGGTAAAGTGCTTGGTCTGTTAAAACTAGCCTAGGGTTTTGATGAGGTGGATTTCAGACTCGCACGATATCGAATCATGATATGGCCGCCGCCTTTCTGACTGTGCGGGACTCAGCGTGTAGGATAATGTGACAAACATTGTGGGCGGAATAGAGTGAGAGACGGTGCACTACTCTGCGCGAGGACTCCGAGATGGAATGAGATTATCGGAGATGAGGAAGTACTGAATTTACTATGGTGTTGATTTGAACTATCACCTCCGTGGTCGCAGAGATTCTGAAAGTTACCAGCAGCAAACAGAACTACCCCGCTACAGCTTTTGCGGAAATCAAATTACCCCGTATGAGCTCGGCGGATTGTGCATTTTTGTTCCCAAGAAATCGTCGTCTGGTCAAGCAGAGGGATTCATATTATTTTGTGAGATGTCTGCGTTGTGAGATAGAATTTCAATCATATGATTCAGATTAGTGTGACTCTGAGCTCAGTGCGGTGTGGTGTCGCGTCGTGAAATTACTTAATGTCATTGTTGCCGCAGTCATTGTGATGATTCATCTGAATGTCAATGAATCGGTCTCCGAATATTATTATGATTATCACAACAATTCAGCGGGTCGATCAGTATTACTTAGCATACCTATAGGCTATTAAGTTATCTGACAACATATGATTCATTGAATCAGATTCAACTGCAACTGCCAACAGAGTCAGACTGTACCACTACACTTATTCCAAAATGCCTGAAATGCCGATCATCGACGTTGGCAGCGACGCTGCCAGCATTGTCGGCTCCGCAAAATCTTCTGAGTCACAACAATCTTTCAGCGACATTCTCGATAGTCGCCTCGCCACTACGCACAGTGTGGTGGGTCTGATTGAGGTGATATCTGGTTGGTGCAGGCTGAACCACGGACCCCCGCCGGACTTCGAGGAGTGCCGCATTCGGCTGAAGAACGGAGCGTCAACCCTAGACTCATCAATCGACGACGGCAGTAATAGTAGTAATACTAGCGGTTCAATCGACGTCGAGGCTCACGATTTCGCAGGCTGGGGAATTTACCCGTCTGACAAAGCTACTTTGCGGCCGGGCGAGGAGAAAGAGTTTCTCGCGAAACATGGGAAAAATCGGGGCTGCACGCGAATGTGGATGAAATTGCGGGAGGAGGCAGCAGCAGGAACTCGCAAAAAGGGAGAATGGCATCAGCGCACCCTCGACAACAACATGCGCTGCGTTTTGCGCCCTGGTTGGCAGCGGGATTGGAGGCAATGGGATTGTCGCAGCATGGAGGAGCCTAGCAGTACTAAGGAGGGACAGGAGGCCTGAGTTGTGAACGACCTACTTAAGTACTGTAACTCATTGAATTTGGTGTACGGCGGAGGAGTCGGCTTAACGGTTTTACTACTACTGGTTGCAAACCGGGTGCCCGCGACAGTGCGGCCAGAGGATTCTGAGGCTGCGCTCCTCAGCTTGTAATTTTTGGTTGACATTTTCTATTTTGAATTTACCGGATCGTATTAACGTGGACATTAAAAACTATGCACTCAAAGTTGTTTCGTGTGGCATTTTTATTTTGGAGGTCTGTGTGAAACACTGTGTAAAGATCACCGATTTATGTTCATCCACTCACATGCAGGGGGGTCACGGTAGGGCATCAGCAAGAACAAGGAACCATATTAGCAGCAGTAACGAATACCCAAACACTTAATTAAGTATTATCAACTATTTAACTGTGACATGGTGATTGAAACGAGGGTGTTCAAGATGGCGAACTTTGTCCCTCTTGTGGCTATTCTCGCGACATTTCTGCCGTCGCAGCGAATTCACTCACACTGCTTGGAGCTATCTTTAAGCGTAGCCGTTCACGCGAGATCAATCAAGCGGACAGACGTGCTCAAGCGGACTGAGTTTCATAACGATATTCCAGAAGACTCAGAGTCGAAATTTGAATCGAAATTCCAGGTCGGAGAGGCCCTGAAGCTTCAAATTGAAGAGGAGCTGAAATTCGCAGAGGAATTTCGGCGGAAGCTGGGCGTTGGCGGCGGCACTGGCGCTGAGTCTGACGAAAATTTCCCCAAAACAAGTATTCGTCAGAACTTGGACGACGCAGTCGGTCGTAAGCTTAATACTCTTTCCATTGGTAGCGATTCGGCGATTGGTAGCGATTCGGCCGCGGATCAGTATACTAGTCGTAACAGAGAGCGCGTTTCAGTTCCGAATCCTGAGAAGTCATCGGCGCTAAACTTTCTCGTCCCTCGAGACAGAATACTGAGTGGCGGAGCATTCAACGCAAATTTGACTGAGAACGAGAACGCCACCAACGGCGGAGGCGATAACGCCAACAGTATTGCTCCCAAGCGGCAGCCAAAGACCTTCGGGGAAGACCTTCGGGATCTCCCGCCGAGCCTGAGAATTAGTAGCATCACAGCTGACACCATGGGCAGTGGTGGTGGTCTAAGTTCCTTCCTGCAGGAGCATCACGGTCCGCAGCAACAACATCTTTCTCCGATGGCGGATCGGCTTAATAGTGTCCATGAGAACAACCACCAGAGTGTTTCTCGTGAGCAGAGCAAGCAGACTGTAGTTCTCAGCAAGTTCTCAGCCGCGAAACAGAGCTCTGCGAAGCAGAGCAGGCAGCCAAGTTTTGGTAGTACTACTCACGGGATTGCGAAGAGGAGTTTCAACCGAGCAAGCGACCAGCACCTGAAGTTGAACTCAAAGCCGGCCAGAAGCAACCTCGAAAGACTCGGAGGTCACGGAGTCATGCGACGAACGAGCAACGATGGTCCGGAGCCGACGACAACGAGTCAAAGGCACAGCCTCGGTCCAACGCCGCTGGACTCGAATAGCCGCGTTGTTTCGTTTCTTCCCGACATGGAGTTGTCTGAGTCGTTCAAGAAAACATCCATGAACGCTGGGCCTGGCCATTCCGAGTCCACGCAACCGATCCAGGCCTTTCCGAGTCAAAGCTCAGTACCCCCGCCCATCATAATTTCCGCAGTTCGCGAGCGACCTAGCGACGAGGAAGGGAGCCCGATTCGGACTTCCGAGAAGCCGACTACTGCGCTGAGACTTCTGAAAAACCTTGGAAGTAGCGGCGGTTTGCCGCTGTCGGCAAAAAAGGTGGGGCTCGGCGAGTCTGAGTCTGTCGTCGGGAATGATGATGATGATTTGCTGCTGCGAAGTGAGTCTGAAGAGGGTGATCGTGTGTTTGGCGAAAATCGGCATGATTCAGATCAGAATAGCGATCATGATATTAGCGCACTAGACAAAGAAGTTCATGATATCGACAGTTTTGACGAGGGCAGTGGTAGTGTGGGCATAATGGGGGATCGCGAACTTGAAAGGGATGTGGAGATCATGATGTCGCAAAGGGGCAGTCGCGGGGGGGGATCCTAAGTTCGAGGGGATCGAATGGGGCAAACGGCGAGATTATAACACGGGCCGGGGCCGGGGCAAGATGATCATACCGGAGGGCGAGAGGCGAGAGATCCCTTTCCATGGTGAAGGTTTTGTGAAAGCGAAAGCGAAGAGGAAACCGAAAGCGAAACAGAACCAGGCTGGAATCATTAAAGATGGTCGTAAAGACGGTCAATACAGGGATCATGATCCCTTCGATAATGTGCCGTTTGAGCAGGCTGTTGGACCTTCCGAAGGTGCGCTGGTCCTGGATCGGACGGGTGACCGTGATCGAATCATGGGGCCGAGGAAAATGAACTCCCATTTTGGACCCGGGTTCAACTTCTCCGCCTCGCACAACACCCTCGCTGACGATGTGCTGTTCCGCAAGACAACGCGGGTGCGGGAAGACGACGAGAAGTTGGATAACGCGCAGAACTGTGGCGACTTCTTGGACGCA
>Ga0099798_10271_pt1 | contig 10908 bp, 7 predicted proteins | sample Uncmet_Sort29A_1_FD_89870 | JGI IMG/M metagenome (GOLD analysis project Ga0099798, IMG submission 89870) | Marine eukaryotic communities from CALCOFI LINE 67, Pacific Ocean - CN13ID_Sort29A_1 | ecosystem: Environmental > Aquatic > Marine > Oceanic | place: Pacific Ocean: Monterey Bay | collected... | reverse complement strand
CAGGCTAAAACAACTTAGCCGAGAGCTGAATGAGCGAAAGGAAATAAAAATGGGGCGCACACCCCATTTTAAGAATGTGAACGAGGAGTGACGAGCCCCAAGCGGGAGCTGCGACAAGCAGCAGCTGCTGAAAGCAGCAGACGAATAACGGCTAACTAACCGAACTAACGAACTAAGTAAGAAGAAGGAACTTGGCGAGCAGCACTGCCGCGCCTAAGTCATGATTTTTATTTGAGAAAACTCCCGACCTTGGCATGTCGTTAAACTGCTGAAACCCGACGAAGACCTCAGCGAGGTCATAGGGTGCAGGAACAGGAAACCTAAGAACCTGAAAGGAACAGGAAACCTAAGAACCTGAGGAACAGGAAGCCTAAGAACCTGAATCACAGTCAGTGGATGTCGACTGTGCCCCTTCCACAGCAACGAGAGGAGGCGTGGAAGTGGAAGCTGAAAGTGGATGCTGAAAAGGGACGTGCTGAGTCCCAAGTGGAGAAAGGACACGCTGAGTCCTACGTGGAGCTTTCCCAGGAAAGCATGATGCCCATTGCGCTAAGGCGAAGCGCGGGCAGGGAGGTCGGCAGTGGACACCAGAAGACGTCGCTGCCGCCTCTCGACCTGAGCAAGTCAGTAAACTGCTCCGGGGAGACAGCCCAGTAAAACTGAGGCAGTTGACAGCGGACGAAGTCACTGCCATTTTAAGACGCCCACCCTATCCCACCCTTGTGGAGTAGCGGAAATGCAACGTCGTCCCGCCCGAGTGTCGTAACGACGCCGGTTTCCTTGTGCCTCGCCAAGCGAACAGAAGGGGGATCAGGCGGCAGCCCAATGGGCTCGCCGGCCTAGCATGGCGCAAGAATAAGAGCAGAGCGATAAATTCTGCAGCCATTGAAGCTACACGCAGCACGGAAGGAGAAGTGCCATGTTCTGGCCCGAACGGCCCAGGGGCTGTCTGCCGCCCTCAGGCGCAGCCAAATTTGTAAGTGATGCGAGACCACATCACCGCCACACCTCCCTGTAGGGATGACGTTGCTGGCTAAACTAGAAACAGAAGAATCAGAAACCAGCTTGGGTAGTGAATCGAAAGCCCTCGTGTTCATCCAATCATCCTGAGTGAATCCCGCGATACTTTCATTTTACAACATGAACCGTCAGCAAACAGTGCTCCGGAAGGAAATTATCCCACACGGCAGAATTTGATTCCAGTCGCCATGGAATTGGAAACACCCAATGTCACAACAAGGAGTGCCCGGCCCGCAAGGGATATTTCTGGAACCTGCATTCGAAGCCGGGGGAGAAGGCATGTGATCCAGGCAAACCCTGTAAAATGGCAGCTAACATGTTCCGGATATGCCATCGCGACCAGCGTGGAGATTGCACCAGGGTCGACCCAGCATCAACGGACCTATGGGACGGTGGCGAGGGCCTTCTGTTTTCCGCCGTCACGGAAGAGCGGATAGAGGGGAAGAAAGCATATGGTGTCATCTGTCAAGACGTTCCACAGTGTGGCGATTTCCCAGCTCCTTTTGTGCCTTCCGTGTAGGACAAACTGAACGCCGCCGAGGACATCTGACGCATGAAGCGTTATGCGTCACATGTCGTCTTCAGCCCTTTCCCTTTCTGACCACGATTTTGCTTCTAAAATCGACTATTTTTTGGGGGTGCAAGGGAGGATTAGGAGATTTATAGGACCGGTGAGGAGCTCAGGCCTAGGATCTGAGATTTTGGAGCGGAAAACCAAAACCCGCTTCCCCTAGCCTCCTCCTCGGCCGCCTGAAACGGGTGGCGTAGTTTTGCGAGCGTGGCCGGCGGGAGACAGGCGCAGCCCTCTCGGAGCAGCTATATGTGTGAGCTTACATCTGGTCCTGGGCAGTTTTCATTTTTCCTTTTTCCTTCTGTCTCTCTCCAGCGCCGTTTGTTCCGCGTCTGGGATTCCCCTCCCACAGTGCTGTGGTTGTTTTCGTGCCAAGATTGATCACGTTCTCCAAAAGAAAGGTCGGAAAGGGTTCAGGGTTTGTTACATTTGCTGGGGGGCTTTCAGTCCATATTACGGGTCAGACCCACCGGTCTACACCTGTCCGCCTGCGTTCAATTTCAGTGATGATGGTCAGGTACAAGCTCAATACCCCGTGGGCGTCAAGTGCACATGGAAGTGTGTGAACTGGGACGAAGAGGGTACGGCCACATGTAAATACGGAAACGGACAGCTTGAAGAGGCATACTTCTGGGAGTATTATACAACGAAGGATCGTCTTGGGAGACATTGGAAAACAGATATTTCAGATTTTAACCCGCCGCCTTGTAGCAAGCCCCCGGGCCTGGGGAAAGTCGGTAGGTCCGATTTCCTGTGTATTGGAAGATGGAATGCACGCCGATGATGCGTCCATCCTGCCGGTCTCCCTCTCTCTCAGCATCTGTGGGCGCCGAGAGCGCCTCCGTGGCAAACACTGGCGTTGGCGAAGTCGTTGTGAACGAGACCATGCACTTCAACAACTCCTATGGCAAAACACTCGGAAATGTGTCGGGGCAAGAGATCAACAAAACGTTGGTAATCGTAAATCGTTCCAAGGGCGGCACAGTCGTTGTGAACGAGACCATGCACTTCAACAACTCCTATGGCAAAACACTCGGAAACGTGTCGGGGCAAGACATCAACAAAACGTTGGTAATCGTAAATCGTTCCAAGGGCGGCACAGTCGTTGTGAACGAGACCATGCACTTCAACAACTCCTATGGCAAAACACTCGGAAACGTGTCGGGGCAAGACATCAACAAAACGTTGGTAATCGTAAATCGTTCCAAGGGCGGCACAGTCGTTGTGAACGAGACCATGCACTTCAACAACTCCTATGGCAAAACACTCGGAAACGTGTCTGGGCAAGACATCAACAAAACGTTGGTAATCGTAAATCGTTCCAAGGGCGGGACAGTCGTTGTGAACGAGACCATGCACTTCAAGAACTTCTACGACGAAAAACTCGGGGACACGTCGGAACACGACATCAACACAACGGTGGTGCGCGTGAATCGGTCCAAGGGCGACACAGTCGTTGTGAACGAGACTATGCCCTTCGAGAACTTCTACGACGAAAAACTCGGAGAGACGTCGGAACACGACATCAACAAAACGGACGTGAATCGGTCTAAGAGCGGAGCGATGCCGAATCCCGAATTCGGGAGGTACATGGATGCTAGGCGGTCAAATGGGTCGAACGGGACGGGCGGGCGCAGCGGCATCAAGGGGTACCGCCAAGAGAAGTTCGCCTCAAATGATACAAATCGGCCTAAGCGCGGGAGAATGGCGGGTGCCGAATTCGTGAACTTCACGGAAACCAGGTTCGGGAAACTTGGAAATCTGTCGGATGATTACTGGAATAGGACGCACGGGAGCATCAACGGTTACCACGGCAAGAAGATCGCCTCAAATGATACAAATCGACTGAAGAGTGGGACAATGCCGCGTCCCGAATTCGTGAACTTCACGGAAACCAGGTTCGGGAAGCTGGGAAATCTGTCGGAAGATCACTGGAACAGGACGCACGGGGGAATCAAGGGGTACCAGGGCAAGAAGATCGCCTCCAATCGCTCTAAGAGCGGAACAATGCCGAGTTCCAAGGTCGAGAACTTGACGGATTTCAGTTGGAACATGACGTCCGGGCACATGGGAGCATACCGCAGCAAGAAGATCGCCTCAAATCGGTCGGAGAGCGGGGACCTCAGTAGGTTTTGGGACTGAACTGCAAGTTGCGAGCCAACTGATATCCGCGCATGCGGTATTACTATTAGTACACGCTCATGATACATCCACAGATCCACTTGCCTGGAGAAATGTATCGTTAACTCGGGCGGATGGTCTGGTCGGGGATCTCTCTGCATCGACCTATAGGAAGATAAGCAGCGCGCCGAACGCCACCAGGGAGAAATTGCGTAAGAAACATATCGAACCGTGTGTAAGATCGTTGTATGAAAAGTACATGAGGGGAATTAGATGTTGTTTTGATTCTTTCTTGATCGTTTCCAGGTGGCGCTCCCAGTATTTCGAAGGCGGTCCTTCTGAAACCGAGCTCGCAAGGCCGCATTTCCAATTCCACGGTCTCGAAGTTCTTCGATCCGCTGTACCGCGAACATGCTACGTACCAGCTGAGCATCCTCACCGAGGTGTCGGAGTTCCAGGGCGCCGTGACGGCTACTCTGCGTAATACCACGCAGACCAAGATTCGGGAGATGGTCGACGCTGCAGTGTGCTCGATTGTAAGCGACACCGCGGACTGCGTGGCCGGTGGGCGGTCCACGTTCAGCACAGCCTTCACCAGCTTGGCACAGTGGGCGTTCTCGAAAGGAGGCCCCGTTTCTGAGCTCAAGGTGTCCGTCCGTCGCAACTTCACGGGAGCCTTGGACGATGAGGCTGAAGGGGACGGTGGCGTCCAGTCTGATTATACGATCGACGCGCCTTGGCAGACGAAGGCCGAGACTGACCGCGCCATCCGTGTCGCCCTCAATTACGCCAACAACACGCTCTGTCCGCAGAACCTCTCCAAGTCAGTCGTCACGGGTCTGCAGAGCATCGCGGAGCTGAAGTCCATTATCACGGCCGCCCACGTCGCCGCGACCTTCAATGGTATCAACACCACCGGCTGGTACGATGTTGATGGACCAGCGGGCCTGGTCAGCGACGCGCAGGTCGCCAACGCGTCCGACCTGGCGGACTTCGTCGAACAAGAGACGGGGCAGGTCGTCGTCAAGCTCCTCTTTACTGCCCTGCCAGCGATGAATCCAGCGAAGAAGGCAGCCGCCATCAAGGCCATCCAGGCCGGCGTGGGCGAGGTCCTCTGTCCAGAGCTTGGGCTCGTCAAGACCTGTGCCGACTCGGCAGCTCAGATGTCCCTCGTGCAGCTTCAGAGGACCGTCGTAGCGAGAGGACCGTTGATAGTGGCGGTGGCAGGCGCGCACTCCGGGGCTCTGGACAGCGGGAATGCAGGCTCTGCGGCCGCCAAGCTTGCCTTTTCTGTCAAGGGCGTCAACGCCACGGCCGCATGCCTGAACGCGCAATCGGCAGTGGAGTGGCTCGCCGCGGCTGCGGTGGCGACAAAGCTGGGTGCTGCACTGGGCGTGCCGGTCACCAAACCGGAGGTGCAGGCGGAGGTCAAGGCCTTGGTGGCACCCGAGGGCACGGAGGCGGGCAACCTGCCCACGCCTGCTCTGGGGGACAGCGATGTGGGGCTGTTGGTGAACGGCGATCTGACGATGCCCAAGTGTGCGACGGACGCGGATCTGATGGACGCCGGTGGTGTGTTCCGCAAGCTGCTGGTTAAGGGCCTCGTTCGCTCCCTGGAGACTTACGGGAGTGTGACCGTGGAGGGGCGCGGGTTCAAGTCCGACGACGTGCGGGCCTCCAGCATCACATCGCTGTGGTGCGATGGCTGCCAGGAGCCCGCGTCGCAGAGTGCGTGCGTGCGGGACCCCGCCCAGCAGCGCAAGCTTGCCACGCGGCGGGTGCGGTTCTGGTACGTAATCTCGCTTGGCGTGAACGAGGCTGGCCGGGACGCGGTGGAGAATGCGTTCGTCCAGCGCGGCACCCGGCTTGCCTCCGGGATCGAGAAGTTTTTGAATGCGCACGAGAGGCTGCTCTTCCTGATGGCGCGGAGCCTGGTGCTGCGTGAGCCGAACTCGACGACCCAAAGCGAAGAGGAGGGATCAGGACGCATGGCGGTGAACCTGCTGCAGGTGGAGCGTGCAGATCCCATGATGATGAACCTCCTGCAGGTTGAACGTACTCAGCGAGCACCGGGGCAGGGAGGCACGCCGCTTGGGCTCCACAACGTGCATGAGGTGGCTCTGGACAGCACGAGCTTCGCCGAGAACCACCACGTGTGCGACATCGCCGACGGAGAGGTGCACATCTGTGACGTGCACACGCAGCAGCGTATCTTCATGGAGTTGGGAGACGAGTGGATGTAGAAGCGGTTCTCGGAGTGCGGGCGTGCAATTTGAATGCGATGTCAAGCGAGAGATTCATTGATTCGTGATTACCAGCGTCAAAGTTATCGTCGTCGTCTTGCGCTGGCTGCAGAAGCACCGCATGGATTCCCATAAACAACAGAAGAGATCACTCGGATATTCCTATGAATGGCGAGAGCATTAATTTGTGATCAACAGCGCCAAAGTTTTTGCGCTGGTTGCACAATATGGTCGGCGAAAATGCCGCATGGATTCCCAGAAACACCATGAGAGATCACTTGGACATTCACATGAATGATATGCCACTGTTCAGCGCCTCGATTTCGTGAGCGCGGCGTCGGCAAAGCGCGAGGCCGCGCCTCGGGTGCCCTGCTGATATGCCTGTCGCTGGCCTCTGTTCGGCTCTTTGGGTCACCTGAAGCGGACGGCTGGGACCACGAGTTCGAGTTGCGTGGCGGCGGAACCGGATGCGCAAAACAGCACGGACGTACGTTTGCCGAGGGGATCTCGGTCCCTCCTGATTTTGTCCCTGGACGTTTACATCAAAGAAAGTGACTGCCCACATCTCTGCGAGCTCAGATCCAAGTGAAACCAGATGTGAGCTGTTTGTTCGTTCCATCGTCACGAGAGTGTGGATGTCCCCGACCCCCAAGAGAGTAGGTACCTATTAGAGAGAGTAACTGTAACTGGCAGCGCGCGCGACCAAGGCCGTAGAACCGTGGAACCGCTGCGCGTGCCCTGCGTGTGTGCCAATGATGCGCGCCGCCGGCGTGGCGCTCCTGCTGGCGGTCCTCGCGCGCGCACTCGACGGCGCCGGGGTGGCGGACGTGGCGCGAGACACGGAGGACTCCGGGTCATACGCCGACTCCGACTCGGACGAGGCCTACGAGTCGGACTCCTCTGAAAGCAATGAGTCTGACGGAGACGACGACGAAAATACGGCGTCCATCGGGGACACCAACGTCGACGCCATGACCGTTGATTCCGACGACAACCCGGCCAAGGAGGTTGTGGACGACGTGAGCGAGGCCGCAGCCACGTTCGGAGAGACAAAGGGGATGGACTCATTCGGATCCATCGTGTACGGCTTCTACAACAACGCGAATTATCAGGAATCGAAATATCCAACTGGGACTTCGTCTTTGTTTGCTGCAGTCGCCGTTTGCCGACTGCTCGGAACGTTCGAGGCGGGCTCAAGCAATATCGGTCCGCTGATGCTGCCCCCATTGAAGTTCGTGATGGAAGACAAGAATAGTCCGGCCACGGGGTACAAGCGCAACTACCACGCGTTCATGAAGGGCCTTTTGGTGCCGATTTCACCGGTTGATGCTGGTGGAGACTTTGTGCTCAGCGACGCGGACGCCAAGAAGAAGTATCCAGGAATCCTCCTACAACAATTGGGGGTCCAGACAGAAGTGAAGCGTGATAATAAGCCAGGGTAGGTGGGTGAAAAGAATGTGCATGCAAATTACCGTTGCGTGTTGACAGTTGTTGATAAATCCCCTCAACTTCAGCTCGCCTCTACTAACGCTAGAAGCTGACGATTCAGTGTTCCAGTTCGCTTCGAACGATAATCGAAACGGTCCGCAAGCGCGTGGCCTTGTGTACCAAGAGTTCTGGAGTGGGCTGGTGGGTACAACATTGGCCAATCAGATGATCAGCTGGTATGGTGCGCGGGTGAAAGAGTGCAACTACACGAGGTACTATGACATGGAGCAGCTCGGCGAATGGAATACAAGTGACTCTGCTACGACATTTGACAATCCCGAAAAGGATTCCAGGATCGGCGTGAAAGCTGCGTGTGGTAGTGGAAGCTTTGTCTCCGGCAACAAAAATGTGGCGCACCGTTATCGCTGCAAACAAGATGATCCAGCCGCCGCGATTGCCTTGCCTAACCCCAGAACTGTAAGATCAGAAGCTCAGTTTCCGGAGCATTCGTATCGAACACAAGTTCGTTCACTTCTCGTGACTCGCCAGCATGCGAAGAGAGCGGGTGTGGGAGTGTTCACATTGATGGCTCGTATCACGGTACGTCTGGGAATAGGCCGTTGGCCAACTTGGCGATAAAGACGTCGGCATCCAGTTCTCTAAGAAGATGGGTGGTAACAAGTTGCAGACCTTGTGTCAGGTAAGTCGTGGCCCGCATGGTGTCTAAGGCCTTCCCACAGTTGGATTACATGCATCTCGACCCTCCAGTCCGAGCCGACCTGTGGCGACTTTGAGCTCCCCTTTCTCTCGAATGAGAGTTACACTGCTGCGAATTTCACCGCCCAGAGCGACGCGAGTCGGCCACCCAGATACAACTGCGATGATGAAAATGGAGTGCCCCACCCGCCCTTCGTGTTTAGTTACCTGGGACGTAAGACGCGGTCTGTCGGTACCGGACCTCAAACACCTCTCTGTTCTTGGACTGCGTCCCTGGAGGCTGGTTCCACAACACTACACATACATCATTCTCCATTTTGGCTCAAGGGTCACACCAGTGAAACCTGCGACCTGTGTGTCGAACGTAATCGACGGTTACCTGTACCCATTCGTTGTACTTCATACGTGTTCACCTCCCATAGGCGGGCACCACCACATCTTTTGCGTGATGTACAGACGATAACCAGGGACCCGGTAAGCTGTATGGAGAAAGAAGTTGCGAGTATAGGGCTCAGGATCTGCGACCTGCGATCCCCACGTTAACCTTCCCGCGACCTCAACCTACCAGGCCGAACAGAATTTCCGACCGGAAAGAGTGTGATCGATGGGAACAAGACCCAGCATCTGGTCGGTCGCAAGTGCAAGTGGGACTGCTACACGAAGGGTACCAGCGGTCAGGCGACGTGCGTTCTGGACGCAGTGGAGAAGCGCTACCGTTGGTAAGGGCGAATGAATTGAATCCCACGTGAGTCTTTCCTCCAGATGATACTCTTCAGCGCAGACCGTTCTCCCACAGGTGGCACACGCAGAAAATCGACGAGAACAACTTCGATGATATCGGCTGGCGGCCCAATGGTTGCCCTCTCCCCAAGCAGTACCACGGTGTCACCTACTACCGGTTTACGGGCAAGAACGACCTGCAATGGACCGTAGAAAAAGCAGCAGAAGTGTGCCACGCAAAGCGCTACAGCCTGGTGGTGCTGCCGATCGAATTCCCGGAAACGGTGGTGGATCTCCTGCTTCCGATGCGCGACGACGTGAAGGGTGAGAAGCTGAAGCTGCTGCAGAACCCGCGCAACCGCTACCAGCAGGCGAACTCCGCGCAGTTCCACACCGGATTCGTGCGGAGGGGGACGGACGAGGCGAAAAAAGCCCAGTGGCTCCACTACTATGCTAAGGATCTTTCGGCGGACCAGTATGACCTGGCCGAGCTGGGGCTGCGCGACTTCTCGGACACGAACCAGATAACGCGTTCCGAACCCCACGGCAACCTCAAGGGCTACTTCTGGAACCTGAAGGCGACGCCGTGGCAGAATAGCGCAAATACCAAAGGATTCAAGAAGACCGCGGTGAGTATGTTCCGCGTCTGCGCTCGCGACCATCGTGGGGACTGTACCAGTGTCACTCCCAGTGCCACGGGCCTGTGGGACGGGGGCCAGGGCCTGCTCTTCGCCGGCATCACCGAGAAGGAGCTCACGAAAGTGGCCAAGAACGGTGCCACCATTTCTCAGAAAGCCTACGGCGTTATCTGTCAGGACATTCCTGAGTGCGGTGCTCTGCCGGAGCCTCAAGGTGGGGCCTCAGCCAAGCCGACTTACGACTGTCCTGCCCAGTTCAACTTCACCGCCAGCGGCAGCTTGAGCACCGAGTCGCTCGTGGGAACGAAGTGCAAATGGACGTGCCCAGGGTGGAACAAGGCGGGTGAAGCCGTGTGCCGCTACGCGAACAACCAGACCGGTCCGAACGGCGAGGTCGTGGCGTATCGCTGGAAGTTCACCAACACCAGCGATCCTCTTCGTCCGGATGACTGCGTGCCAGACGAGAAGATGTGGAAAATCGGTAGGTCTGGCTCTCCGATGTATTGGGAAATCACAAGCTCGTCCACTCACCTCCACTCTTGACACCCCTCGCAGGAGACGTGAACGTTACCAACAACTCGGTGGCGAAGAATGACTCTGGCGCAGTCACGGTGGACGGCGCCATGCCCACCAATGAAGAGAATGCAACCGATGGTAACGTGACCTTTCCTGGCGTCAACAAGACGGCCACCTCCAAGGACGCCTCCAGGCAGAAACTGGGTAGGGAGCATCGAACCGTGTTGTGTGAATCGGTTTTGTACGAGGCCTAAAGAGTCAAAATCCTTTTCATCTGCCCCAGGTGGTGCGCCCGGCGTTTCCAACACGAGTGTTGTGAAACCGGACAAAGGCGGAGCGAATGCCGGCGTCTCCAACACGAGTGTTGCGAAACCGGACAAAGGCGGAGCGAATGCCGGCGTCTCGAACGTCTCCGATCCCAATCCTCTGGGTGGAATGTCAGGGAAGGAGTCCCTTCAGCTCACCGTCCTATCCGAAGTGTCGGAATTCCAGAGCTCTGTGGCGGATATCGCGTCAGGCACGCTGCGTAACACCACAATAGAGAAGATTCGAGGCATCGTCGACGGCGCCGTGTGCTCGATTGCGAGCGACAAAGCGGACTGCATGGCCAGCAGCGAGGTCACCAGCAGCGCGGCCTTCAGCAGCCTCGCGCAGTGGGCCTTCCAGATGGGCGCCTACGCCGCCGCCTCTAAGGTGGTTGCTTTCCACACCCCCACCGGCGCGTTGAAAGACGACTCCGAGGGCGACGGTGCCCTGCAGTCTGCTTATACGATCACAGTGGCTTCTGCGGACAAGGAGAAGGTTCAGGGCGCGCTCCGTGCGGCTCTCGATAACGCGAATAACACCCTCTGTCCGCAGAACCTGTCCAAGTCAGTTGTTATGGGGCTGCAGAGCATCGCGGACCTGAAATCCACGATCACTGCCTCACGCGTTC
>Ga0099798_10665_pt1 | contig 10909 bp, 10 predicted proteins | sample Uncmet_Sort29A_1_FD_89870 | JGI IMG/M metagenome (GOLD analysis project Ga0099798, IMG submission 89870) | Marine eukaryotic communities from CALCOFI LINE 67, Pacific Ocean - CN13ID_Sort29A_1 | ecosystem: Environmental > Aquatic > Marine > Oceanic | place: Pacific Ocean: Monterey Bay | collected... | reverse complement strand
GCCTATCTGATAATTATATTAATATAATACTATATATCCAGATATCATATCCTCGATTATGATATTATTTGATAAATAAATTTGTTAATTAAATTAAATTCTTAAAAAATTATACTAAGATTCAGATTCAAACCTAGGTTCAGCATAGTATTATCATTAATATAATATTATATACATTTGTGAATCAAAATACAACTTCATGATCAATCAAATTTAATAACTAGTCACATGATCAAGCCTGCGTAGCTGCAGTATAATAATTTACATGACATTGTATAATAATTACGAAATTACAAATTCCGAATAACTTACCACCATGCATTATTAGCTATAACTAGATGTAGTATGTAATTTTGTATTTCAATACTTTGGTTTGGCACGATGCCATTCCTCCAATCCTCCGTAGAATTGCAAAAATTCATGTTTCGTGTACGCTTGGCCATTTGAAATATCGGTTCTTCTTTCTTGATCATGCGTAGTGTCACTTTCATTCGAAATAAGCATTTCAAGTTCCTTTGCTTTGTTGCTGTAGTGGACGTGGTACCACTTTTTCACGACTTGTTTCTCCTCGTTTGATCTAGCTGTATGCATGGCAGATACATAGTGCGCTTCAAGGTATGGATCATCAAAATATGTTGCTTTGTAGCCATGGAATAAAAATCTCATGAGCCTTTGTGAGCAATCCCCTTCCTTGCTGCCCTTCGAATGAGTATGAGTTATAATATCTGTAGAATACGCGCTTTCTGTGACCTTTGGATCCAGGATGAGTTTGTACTTTGAAAAATGTCGTATGCTTTCTTGTATTTTCTTCTTTGCTTTCCTATGCCTGATTGCATGAGCGCCGATTTCAATATCACTCACACGAAACGCGTGTGTCCCACAGCATCCATAAATAAGCAGACAAAATCCCAAAATAAATAGTCCAATCACGATGACTGTCACATCTGATCCAACATCACAACAAAATGCAGACTTTGTATTTTCAAACGCGTTTGCAATTCTGTCGCATTTCAATTCACTAGACAATATTTCAGCGTTGTTCCTACAAAATAAAATATAACTTGGACATCTAATACCGTAGCAAATTTTGCATTTCAGTAATACCAAATGCTTTGTGTCAAAACTGTCTCGAAATCTTCAAAATAGCAACCCATATCTCCAGAAGCATTAGTATCGTAGTACTGGAAGATGGAGTAAGTCTGATTCATGATACTCGAGGATATTAATCTTCCATAGTCAATGGTAGAGTTGAATATTGAGACTATTTGGCCATCCCCATGGCACTCTTCTGGATACATGTATTCTCTTAGTAATTCCGTTGGATATGGCACTTCAAATATCGTAGTATTATCTAGTTCATCATAAAACAGTGCTGCGCCAGATATAAACCCACCTATTGACGGTTCAAACTGGACTGGGTATTGAGATTCGACAGAACACTGAGGAAAATCCAGTATTATTTGTTCTACTCCAAAACAACTATCTGCAAATACAACTGCAAACGGTAGCCAAGCAGATACAACGAAAAGAATCTGTTACATATTTTATGGTAAAATATGATTGTATTCGATGGAAACATGTACAAATGTTAAATTACCAGACAGCCCGTGTAACCCGCACAATGTGATATCAAAACACCATGATGATAATTTTTGAGTCCTACTGATCTACATCCACAACATATCAAGACGCCAAAAGCTACATAGAAGCCAAAGAGAACCCACGTTAGCATTGTCAGCATGGAGTATCGATTTACAATATCGAGAATATCTTGACCGTTGATCTCAATTGAATCAATGTATTCTAGGATTTGGATAAACTTCAGTGCTTGCTTCTCTTTCAGTTTTAACTCTTCACTAAGAATTTGCATATTGGTTGTGGAGTTCAAAGCAATTTGCAAAGTCTCAATACCAATAACGATATCATACTCAATTGATTCAAACTGTTTAACACTTTCGAATGATCGTGCAACTTGCGCAAAAGCACTTGAAGCATTGATTTCAAAGTATTCTGGATCCCAAGTCCCACTTGCAAGTTCACCTGCTAGTGATGAACATAACCCTTGCATTTTTTGCAGATCGTCTATTAGCGACGTTTCAGATGAAGTATCAAATTCACAGGAGAAATTCTTTTGAATTTCAAATAAAGACAAAGTATTCTCAAGTACAGCAGGGATAGTAATCAATGACTCTACGTTCCATGAAGAAGTATCAGGAAACGGATTTCCTGCTGTCCACGATCCAACCTCATCTCTAATATCAGCAAGTTGTGATGATAGCTGTGTCAATGAAGATACATCTCCACAAATATAGGTGTGGAGACTTTGAAGGCTATCTCTCGAAATTTCTAGTTCACAGGTAAGTTGATAACCATCAAAAATATATTCAGAACATAATTCTTGCAGATCACACTGGAGTTCACAGTCCTGGGAACTATTAGATTCAACCACAATCCAATCAAAGCTTTTGATGGTTTCCTTGAGCGAGTCAATATACATAGTCGCGCTTTCTGAAGTATCATAAAAAAGATTTTGAAATGACTGAGTTATATTAAATTGGGATAGTTGCAATTCTAGTTTGACTAGGTTTGAGACGTTAAAGCTATACTTTTGAAATTCGTTGACATCCAACAGCAAATTGTGGAAGGCAGTTGAGTTTGACAATATATTTCTGAAAGCAGGAAACATTCGCTTGAGCGTAGAAGGAACCGTCAAGATATCCTCATTTACAATATTCAGAGTTTCTGACAATCCAGATACGTCTGGTACATTTTGAGCCAGGGTAGAATAGTGCATAATTAACGACTCCATATCATTAGATAACGAATTCGAATAAGTGGAACGCGACTGCTGAATTAGATGAGTCATATTCGCAACAGTTTGTGAGGTTTCAGATAAATAATGTAAAGTTGGCACCACAGTATGTATTTCCTCTGTTAAAGATGATGTGTCAATCTGTAGTTCTATTAGGATGTCTTCAAGGGTGTCTAATTCAGAGGAGAAATCATCATGCACGGACAAGTGCTTTTCCAGTTTGTAACAGAACCCATCTTGCGTGTCTTCATTTACTTGACTTTTAAGGTTTTCGACAGCAGATAATATGCTCTCTACTTCTTTGATAAATGTGTCTACATTGAAAACATCATCATCATCATCTACCTCAAAAATTTGCATATTAGAATTAAACAAAATCTCCGCTGAGAAATTTGATATGTTCCATATGTTTTTTTGAACGTGCTGAACTGAATTAGCCGTCAAATTGCTCGTATGAAACGGGCAATCACTACCAATGTGATCAACGTAGTCTGGAATCTGAGTTAGACCTTCTTCCAAATAAACCATTTCAGTTGTCATATTTTGCAAGTAACTCAACTCTTGTACTGTCTGTGGCATTGAGGTTAAAAATGTTTCATAAGTAGCAGTTGCTTCAGCTGCATCAGAAGCCAGATCGCCGCTTTGTAGGACGCTATCTATCAGCTCACCAAATTCGTGAACATTTGATTTGTTAGTCCAGGCAATAAGTTCCGCAAGTTGATTGTGCAGGTCATCTGTAGGCACTGTTTCTGTTAATAGTTCATTCATTCTTGAAGCGTCCAGAAACAATTTGTTCACTTCAGTAGTCGTCTTGGCAGCAGCCTTACCTGTTTCACAATAATAACCACAAAAACGATATAACTTTTGGTCTACATACCGATATCTTCAAGTGTAGATATCGATGCTAGACCAGTTTCGATTGCATTGAACAGGTCTCCTTGAAGTGGAATCGTCCTATGAATAAATTGTTAATCAAATTAATCAAATGTGGATTGGTAGATTGTACCCAATTATGGTTGTTCTCAACCCATAGAATAAAATTATTGGAAAAATCAGTGTATGCAGTAGAATTCTGTGGCAATGAAAGCAGCGACGTCCCACAATAGGTTTGTAGTAATAGACATGGCGCACGCGACCAGCGTGATATATATCCTTTTCTATTACTTTTGTTCTTTTTCTGTGACATGAAATACATATATGGGAGCATGTTGTGCAAATATGTGGCAAGCAGCAAGATAGGAGGCCAAGAAGGATAGTGTAAACTTGAATCGAAAAAATTGTAAAGATATAGTTTGTTAAATCATCAGGATCCTTGCCCTCGTTGCCATTCCAGTAGATTTGCCATCCTAGCTTGATATATTTCATCCATAACGGTCCGTCACCTTCATCCACATCACCGATATTGAAACCAACTTTCTCAAGTATTGTGAAGATAGTCGTCCCATCTGTATCTTGACACACCAAATGACAAGCTTTTGGACAATGTGTGTGCACATCCATACAGAATTCCCCGCATGTTACAGAGCATGTCCCGTCATTTAATTCATACCAAGTGCAATCGTCTCCAAATGGATCAGTCCAGGTCAGGTCATCTACATGTTGACACTGACCAAGTGTGTTGTCTTCTTCTTCTTCTACTGAACCTTCTCCAGAACTATCAAACAAACCAGATTGAGGAGAAGCAATCCATTCATACAACGTACACACGTCTGTTTCTACTTGACTACCCAGAATCTTGCCAATTATATCGTAGTCACTGAGATCATCACTCCATTCGTTTAATTTACTGTCCCTACGTGGTAGTTTCTTTCTCCACTTCATTGGGTCCGATTTTTCAGAACAAGTTTTTCGAAGGCCGCGCGGATTGATTGGAACACACATACCTTATACATGGTCGTATTAGCATGTTGTTGTTATAAAATAGAACTTTATATTTATAACAATAGCTAACCATATTTCAAATTTGATTACATGTATACATAATATAATAGTAAAAAATAAAATATACCCGTACTGTGATCCCAAGTGTTTGCGTTCACACAATCACAATCATTGTTTGCATGATCATATACTGACGGTCCAAAATTTTTACTGCAGTATTCGTCCGCGTCAACACATGCATCAAATTCGTCTACAATACAAAACGCGAACTCTTGACAGATGCAGCATTCTGTGGAGGCATCACTCGAATCTAGTGCGTACTCCTCTGCACTATTACACCAGAATGGGTTGGCCTCATAATCAGTACAAGTTGCACCATATACATCAATAAAAGTTTCATTATTACGGCATGACAAAATCAAGGACTGGCATGACTGAACTGGTTCTGGGATACACAATCCACAGGTATATGGACAAAAAAAATGTATCTCTTCCAGAATTCCAGAGTATTGTTCACATCCGAAAGTTTGATAGTAATCGCAGGCATTTCCAACCGAGTCTACCCAGAATGAATTGTCATCACACGAATCGCTCAAGGAATTTTCTGTCTCAGTTTCTCTTGACACGCCTTCGAAATGCCAAGCCTGATTGCTCCATATGCTGAAATAAAACTCTGTCCATCCAGTAAAAATTCGAATATTAAAAAATGACGACCATAACGTAGGATCAGACCAAACAAAACAAAAATTAGAGCCACCACATGTTCCACATATATCCATTTCCGAGTTTGCCAGGTATCCAGTGTTACCGCCTGCAAGAATTGCTCATTTTGATAAGTTTGAGGAAATTTACATAATTTTATACCATGCTAATGTTGACACGTGCTAATGTTGATACAATGTAGTATTTGAAAATTAGATATAAACTTCGGTATACCTGCACAGTATCCGCAGTCGTCCACAAATGCGCTACCATCCAATTCACCATTGCAATCGTACATAGATGTCGATGTCGATGTCGATGTCGATGTCGATGTGGACACTGATGTGGACGTGGACGTGGACGTGGACGTGGATGTCGATGTGGATGTGGATGTGGATGTGGACATTGATGTGGACGTGGACGTGGACGTGGACGTGGATGTCGATGTTGATGTTGATATGGAAGTTGACGTGGACGTAGATGTGGACGTCACTAAAAAGTCACATATCGCGCCAGTATATCCAGCTACGCAGCTGCATTCATATGACAACACCCCAGTGTCGTCGCATGTGCCATCATTTACGCATGGAGACTCAGAGCAGTCATCTTCGTAATCAACTTCACACATATTATCAGTACCACCTCCAATATATCCCAGTTCGCAAATGCAATCATATGAATATGCACCTGAATCAGTGCACGCCCCTCCCTCACCGCAGGGAGTGTTCATACAATCATTTATATCTTCACATACCTTGCCATCACCTTCGAATCCATTAAGACATATACATTCGTTCATACCAGCACCTGTGTGAGAACAGTCTGCATCTTCTGAGCAATCATTCTCCTCGTCATCACATGGATTTATCTCTTCGCTACATGTAGATCTTGAGTATCCCTCAGCACATGTACAAGAATATAATGACACGTGATCAGTGCATGTGGCACCGTTCTGACACGGAGAACTGGTGCACTCGTCGATATCTATATCACACAAGTCTCCCTCGTAACCTTCTACACAACTGCACGAGAATGACAAGTCTCCATCCACACACTCTGAACCGTTGCTACATGGACTTGAACCACATTCATTAGTCGTCGAACTTGATGTCGAGCTTGACGTTGAGCTTGAGGATGATGTTGAGCTTGATGTTGAGCTTGAGGATGAAGTTGAGCTTGAGGATGTAGTTGAGCTCGATGACGAAGTAGAGCTTGACGTTGAACTTGACGACGATGATGATGATGACGAAGATGACGATGTTGAGCTAGACGAGGATGTTGATGTAAATGTGGATGCATCCGTATCCACAGGTTCAACGAGGCATCCAGTATTACTTGTTCCTTCTATTGGTTGCTGTACATCTGAACTTGTACTCGAGCAACTGGTCGGAAACGAGATATCACCACTGTCACAATCATCACACCATCCTGAGCATGCACAGGAACAGCTTAACTGTAGATTTGAGTAACCTACTGAGTTGAAAACAAGATCTTCGCAAGTCCTATGATACATATGTTGCATTCAAGTTATAAAAGCAAATATGTTTACAGAACTCAAGGTACGTATAACCAATAGTGATTTGGCTGAATCCAACTTGCACATTCACAACTTGTATCGTCATCTCCTGAACGTGCTTTAGCGTCGAATACTTCTCTTTGGTCTGTCACTTCTGCTTCGCCAACAGTAGTAGGTATATATCGCGAGCGGAGAGGTTCTGGTTCTTGCACTACTAACTGTCTTCTTCCACCCAAAGATAATTCAACGTCAAACTGATCAATCGACCCTTGTGCCTAAAAGCATCTATGTAAAATTTTAATCTCAAATAAAAATAAAATTCTATTGCCTCTATCGATAGAAACCAGTCACCACCACAATCTGCATCGCAATCGGCACTAGAAAAATGAAATCCACCAGATGAAGAATAGTATGAAGTACAATCAGACGGATCAGTGTAATCAAAGTCTGTCCATGTTGGGAATCTTCCATTTGCAAGGGTAACTCGAATAAAAGATCCAGAAAAGTGTCCATTTTCCGAAACATAAATATCCCAACTTTCATCTTCGGGAAGTAGTTGTAATCGTACAAACTTTACGTCGGCAGATGAAGATATTGAATCGCTGTGTGTGCAACTACCCTGTGAAGAGCAAAGATCATAAGATATAGTTGGTACTGACTCCTCAGTTTCTACGAGTATACTATAAGAGCCATCATCAGACTCATCGCCATTGTATGCATTTGGAAATTGTTGGAAAATAGTCAAATATACATCTTCTACAATCTCGAAAGAGATCTGCGCAAGATTATTACTTTTCCACGGATTGCCGGTCTCCATCTGGCACTGGGATGTATCCTTAGGCTGAGCATCGTCATATGATCGCATGGTTGGTATGTTACCTACCATAAATGTGTCACCATGACAGCAAAAAAGTAAATTTCTTGTTTTCAAGTTGAAACTATATTAAATGACACTGTACCGTGCTTCATTAAAAGGCTGAAACATCCAGAGAATATTGATATTGAAACAACCGCTTGCGTTCCACTATCTTCTGTATCCACTATCTTGTAATATTTTTGAAGATATGAATCAGATGATTCGCGCAAATCCATTCCAGTATACAATTCAGAAAATTCCATCGCCGCGATCTGTTGTTCCATGTTACCATAAACAAAGGCATCGGAAAATGTGAAAACATTTTGAGCAACAGCTTCAACATATTCTCCACCTTCAGTTTGAATAGTCAAAGTGATATCAACATCTCCAACAACACCTGAAGGTGTAATACAGGAGACAAATTCGGGAGAAAAGTATGTTACTGACGTTGCGTACTCATCGCCTATAATTTTAAGTAGACACGTGACATGACACGTGACATAGTTTCACATGCTGTATAGAATCTGATATAATTTTATAATTTTATAATTTTATATAAGCAGTACCAATCTTTATATTCAAGTAGATATCTTCATCACAATCGGCTTTGTCTGCAGTGTAAATATTTCTTGTGTAGACATGTATCTCTGTGCCGCCATGTACTGATCCCTAATAACATAGAATCTAAGTAAATAGATGCCATACTAACATAAAATAACATCCTTGGAACGGGAATCAATTTTACCGTATTTGGAACCACATTTAATATAGCCGGATCTTCTCGAAGGCTATAAGTATCTGTTCGTACTTCACATAAATCGTTCGTTGGACAGTAGACCTTAAAATCTGGCCCAACGGCATATCCATCTACACAAGTATAACTAATATCGTCGATTAGGAAGTGTATAGTTCCATCGTCAGCACACTCAAATTCAATACAAACAGCTCCGAAATTCGGAATCTCTGATTGGCATGTAAAACTACATTGTCCTGAGTAGTAAGACTCTTGACACTTGTAATCAATTTTTCCCTCGGGTCCATACTCACCATCGTCATGAATATGGCCTTCACATGCCTCACTAATAAATGATATAGTGAAAAAAAGTTCTTAAAATTCCGCTGTCAAGAATGAAGACATACCAGCAAAAGTGCATCATACTAGGATAATCATAACTTTCGCAATATCCTGTAATTTAAGTAGATTTCATAATGCCTTAGATATACACGACTATGGTATTCACAATACAAGGACCTAAGTCTACGTATACTTCGCAGTCCGTGCTATCGGCACATGCTAGGTCCTCGGCGCATACGTCTTGATCATAAGAAACGGAAAAACAACCGCTGTCAGGTCCGATAGTTTGCCATGGGACGCTGTCACCGTAAGCATTTGTATAAGAGCCAGATGAACTAGATTTCAAGCAGCTCGACGAGAGCTGTACCATTGGGCATTTATTGATGAACTCTGAGCTTGAACCCTGTTAATAAGATTATTAACTGAACCTTGAATGAGGGTATACAATTATTGTCACACGTTCCATCCTAATCTGTTACCTTTGTCGGATCACTAAAATGTTGCTGCCAAATTTCAAGTGAGTCATCCGTCGTCATTGACAGACTGGCATATCCAGTTCGATCCACAGAGCACGTATTCTGTAACCAGCTGTCTACGAATGTCACGAAATATCCCTACAAGAAAATTTCAATTTGGTATAGCAATATCAAAACGCTATTTACAATACATACATTGTGCCATTGGCCGTCCACCTCACCATCTGAATATTCACTGAAGAGAGTTGATTCCATCTCTGGCCATTCAGAACATTCGTTTTCGACGAAATCACAACCTTTTTTGTATCCAAATCCGGATATTTCTACTTGCGAATAGTTGACTCTAATCAGTTGTACTTCAATCAGAATGGATATACAATAAAGAATCAAAACACGGAAGAGCAGGAAAAGTCAATTCAGACATATTGCATTCAGTATCTACTGATGCCTGTCGACTACCTGTACAATCCCGAATCTTCAAAAAAACTAAGAGTCACTTCCGAAAGAACTTTGCAAAAAAATCAATCGATGAATCAGAATTCTAAATTAGTTTAAGAGATCAATACAGGTTTACCAGTATTGACAACAGACGCGGGATTCATGGCGTCTTGATAAAAAATTCTTTTCTCAAGATGACTAAACTGCGAACCGGATCCCCCCTCATCTTCCAGCTCCGCTCCAATTAACGTTGGACAGTCAAATCTTTGCTGAGCACTTTTTTTAACTCTTGGGGAGGCAAGAAACCGCCGTTCATATTCAATTTCACTATCAGTACACTCGTCACAATCGGCCTATCGTGATATTGCAATGAATAAACACCTCTCACTTTTTGGTGATGAATTAGGTTCTTACGTAGGGATACAAACTTTGTAACATTTTAGATGGATCGCGTAAATTTAAATTTTCGTCTCTCATCATTTCAAATCCACTGTTTGAGAATCTATTATTAGATCGATGAGTATGTAATTTTATGACATATTGTGCTGTGGTTGAAGAATACCCCATAGCATGCATAATTTCATGCACCACTGTGTGATACGCATCTCCATTTATCCACTGTAATAAAAGTGCCAACTCAGATGGATTTGTAACACACTGATGCTACAATGTTAGTAAATGACTTACGTCTATTGTTGGACCAAGATTGATATGACCCGCGATCGGCCTGAAAGAGTAATGATACATGAAGAAAATTGAAGCTGGCTTGATTGCAGATTTACTTTCAATTGAAACTACCTGCCGTACTGATCTTGCTCACAAAAGGAACCACTTGCAATAGAACCAGTTTCCATGGCCTCAGTTTGTCTTGCAGATACCATTATGAGTAGATCTGTGTCTTCTAGACTCGATTGAAAAAGATCCATATTTTCCCCACATTGTGTCGATGATAATTGCAACGGTCCATCAATTGACTCAACAAGAATAGTGCTTTCAAAAAATAAAATCGTCGAAGGTATGAGCTCATTTTCTATGTATTCCAAATTATCTGCATCTAATACAATATTGTCGTATTCGCCGATGTATGGATCGTCGTGCAAATAGCTGTAGTCAACTGTCATACGAATATTGTTATATTCATTTAAGGCTATAC
>Ga0099798_10664_pt1 | contig 10910 bp, 14 predicted proteins | sample Uncmet_Sort29A_1_FD_89870 | JGI IMG/M metagenome (GOLD analysis project Ga0099798, IMG submission 89870) | Marine eukaryotic communities from CALCOFI LINE 67, Pacific Ocean - CN13ID_Sort29A_1 | ecosystem: Environmental > Aquatic > Marine > Oceanic | place: Pacific Ocean: Monterey Bay | collected... | reverse complement strand
TCAAATTTTGGCTCGCTAAATAGGCAAACGCGTCTTGGAACGCAGCCCGCAAATCGACCCCGGTTCAGTTTTTGGGTCTTCTCGTGCCCAAATCGCGGGACATTTGAGCGCTCCCCGCGGGGTAAGCGACGTTTCAAACTTCCCCAAACCGGCAGCCTTCAAAGGGCACCGACCACGGGTGGGGCACGTATGTCATGGCCTTCGGGACGCACTTACGCACGCAGGTTCGGCAGTTTCGACATAATGGTCTGTACCCCGGGCGTCAAAAACCATTATAATTTATGGGCCTTTTTGGCCCCGGGTTTTGTGGCGCGATTTTGGAGTCGCGTTTTGGGGCCGATGTTTCTCGCGTTTTTCGCCAAAAATCGCCGAAAACGCGACTTAAATCGCCAAAAAACCGGCTAAAAACGCCCAGAAAATACGGTTTTCGACGCCCAGGGTAGCCTTTTCGGGAGTCTGGATGTAACTCGAGGTATTTGGGGGGATATTATTTCACGAAGTGTAAGTTCCCCCGCGCTCCGGGAATCCACCACATTCATCGATGATTGTGTCCAAATGGTCATTGTACTTCAAATGTCCGCACCACACTCAACATTCTGGATGAAATATTGCGAGCCAAGACTGAATCTTCACGAAAAATTTGCCGGCTTGCAGTTGTTGCTGCAACATAATTTTCTGCAAGTGATTCAATAGTTTTGTCAGCAGAGACGTTATTTCGAATCTCGGCGTGTTTGTCGAGTGTTTTCAGGTAGATCGGGAAAATATCCGTGGGAGGGGGAAATTTCACGTGGACTCCGGTAGTATTTGGTTGGGCCCAGGAGGTTGTGGCGGAATGCGCGTCAAATTCCGCTCAAATTTTGATTCGACAGCGTTTTATACTCACCGCAACTATAGTATATTCAACGCGTCTTTGCCATTGGCATTATATACTCAGGTCATTGGGTACAACGATAAAACAAAATCCTCGGAGATCGGGGATATCATTCCCTCCTATCAAGATTTGAAGACGGGAGATTTGCACGCGCCCACAAAGTTGGCAAATTGGAATGCAAGTTTGTTGGAGGTGATTATTTTAAAATTCAGTTGGGCAGGTGGTTCAAGACAATATATTTCAGAGGCGATACTATGTCCCAGCATTTGGATTCGGGCGATTATGTCTGGGCGGGCGTTATTTTTGCGACGGTCACGGCCTTTTTCCAGACCCAATATCGCTTCCACTTCTTCTTCTCCTTGAACATCTCTTTCACGTCCACGATGTGTGCGTCTATTTTGCCCTTCGTTGGCACGAAGTTGTCGCCGCAAATCTTCACCGCGTAGGAGTAAAGGTCGCCGGTACCGCCCCCTATAATCTGATAGTCGGCGTATTTGGCGCGGAAGGTCTGCTCGTCGACAAAATCCTTCTGCTTAATGCGCTTGAGGATCGCGGATTTGACTTTCTCGTTGTAAATTTTGTCCATGTCGTGCATGCGGTCCAGCGTCCATACAGATCTGATGTTGAAGCCGGCGACGTCCGGCGGGTCCAACGGGGTCATCCTGACCTGTTAAGCATTAACATTCGGGATGGTCCAGAAAATATTTAAGCCGGGATGTTCATGATTTCCGGGCGGGTAAATTTGTGGCGATTTTTGGCACACGTGTTTCGACGCAGTCCGCATCTTGTTAAATCGGCAGGGAAGAAAACAGAGGGAAAGCGCAGAATATACCACCAGGGCACAGACTCGGGGCGGCTTCCGCCACGAGACCTAGTCATTGGGGTGGCAACGCGTCCCGCAAACCCCAAAGATGATCTCGCGCCCGAGCTGAGGGTTGTGGTGAGGAGGTCGAGGGGAAATCCACCAAAATACTCCATACTCAAGAAAGTGCGGATTTATCCGCGTTAAAAATCCTGCTGAAAACTGCCAAACGCCGCCCCCAGAAATTGCCAAACGCCGCCCCCAGAAAATCCTGCTGAAAACACCCAGAAATAGCCCTCCCAACAGACCAAAACGCACCTAAAATCTCCACAGATCGCAAAAACCACCAGAAATAGCCCGCCAAACAAACCAAAATGCACCTAAAATCGCCAACAATCACAAAACGAGCCAGAAATAGCCCGATGAACGCGCCAAAACGCACCTAAAACGACGAAATCCCCGAGGGACCGCCGCCACCTAGTTGCTTACTCGCTGTGCCAAACTCTTGACGGACAGCTTCGGCAGGTGTGCATCCATCTGGGTCCCGATGACTACGTCCAACGGCCAGCGAATCTGGTTTCCCAGGCTCGCCAAAAACTGCGGGTCCTCCAGTATGTACCGAATCGCGGTCTTCAATTTGTAGTCGCTGTCCTTCAACGCCTGCGCGCACTGCGTCACGGCTCCGCTATGGAAATATAGTACATCCACGCAATTGACCAGAAATTAAATTGTTTGCATCAAATTGTTTTTGCAGCAACTGACGTAATACGTTTTTCAGAGTACGCCACTGTACCATCCTGTGTTGGCCGGTAGACTTGGAGGGTCCGTTTTTGCCACTTTATCGCAATTTTGATATTTTTTCTCCCGCGTAAATGACGCCCAACCGCAGACTATTACTATCGAGACGCAAAATCGGAACCCTGCAAAGTCGACGAACGCAACCGCAGACAAAACACAACCGATGATACTACGAAATAGATAGACCTCGAAATGGCATTTTTGGTCCGCTTTGGCCACGAAACACCATTGAAATATGTGCTTTTTTGAACGAATTATAGTTGCGTTTTCGTGTGAGTGCGCTCGCGCTTCGCTTAGAAACACAGATTTCAACGCTGTTTCAAGGCCTGAACCGACCAAAAATGCCATTCCGAGGCCTGGACTCGTACCTGGTTTCTGACAAGTCCGCCCCGACGAACTCCCGGTACAGACCACGACAGAGAAAATTCGCGGCCACCGGCGGCCCACCGCTGGCACCGACGGAGTCCAAAATCTTGTCCACAATCGCCTGAGTCCGGTTAAATAAATATACCCGATTGTGCATGTAAACCTACATTGTACGAAGGCTGACATTGAGGAACGATGGACATCAAACTACCCGTGTAGAGAGTGAAATAAATCCGGGTCCGGGACGCGCACGGCGGGATTCGCGCGCGGCTGGCTGGGAGAACAGCAGTAAAATACCAGTTCGCTACGCACAAAACGGTATAATTTTACTACCAGCCGAACTGGTATTTTACTACGGCGTAACGAACTGGTATTTTACTACTAATTCCGCCGCACAAACTGGTATTTTACTACTAGGACGAGCGTACAGGTGGAGGGAAATGTCCAACCAGTCCAGGGGCCCCTGCACGCCTGGGTTTCTCCACACAGGAAACCTGCATCATCACGAGAGCCACCCAGGATTGGTGGGTATTGCGCCGTAAAAGACGGCCGTATTACGCCGTAAAAAGGGCTAATTCCGTTACGTCGTAAAAAGGACTTCCGTTACGCCGTAGAAGACGTCCATCGCGTTCTCCGCAGTCACCCCTAATTTTTGTATATTAAAGCTAGGCACCTTCCGTTCCGCTCTCGTGCGCGTAAACAGCACTGCGTCCTTGTCGGTGAATATGAGCCCAGGTCCTTCCGGCTGCACGCGCTGTTCAGCGGGGCAATTCTGCAGAGCCAGCGCCAATTGTTGGATATCGTGGTAGTTGTGCCCGCTAATTCCCACCTGATTGTGACCCGTAAAGAAAGTCAATATTGCGGGGCGATTTTGGCGATTTTTGGTGGTTTTTGGGGTGTTTGCGGCGCATTTTGGGGGCGAAATAGAATGGATTGTTCAACCGAGGCCGGGCTATTTGATGTTGAATGTTGAACCCGTGCCCGGAAAAAAATTTTATCATCAGTTTCGGGCCTACTCCGTCAAAAAACCACTGGAATTCCCCCACAAAACATCAAAAACGCCGAAATTAGCCGCAAAACTGCATCTAAAACGCAGAAACTCACCGCCAAACTGCCGAAAAAACGCAAAAACACCGGCTTTCGTTACACGTCACCTGGAACAGCTCGAGCCACTCGCGGGCGAAGTTTTCCACTGGGGGCTTGGCTTTCTTCCCACACTTTGGTTCCGCATCAATTCCTGGCTGGTTCAGGAACTTTCGCAGCGCCTCGTCTTCGAACATCGCTATGCTCATTTCGCGGTAGCTCCCGAGACTCTGCTTCCACAATTTGTCATAGTGCCGGTACATAATTAGCGAGTCGTTCACGGATCTGACCGACGTCGCGAACCGATTCAACGCGAACCTGAAGAGTAATTGACTTAGTCAGACGCCGCGGAAATAAGTATAAATTTTTAAAATGCCACCAGAATACCTGTCGATTCATGTAGCTGAATGAATAAATCGCCGGCCTGCATTTCATAAATTGTCGTCAAACGCGAGAACAGATCCCAAAAGTGGACCCGCCCGTCTTCAGAACACGTCCAACACCCGGGCCCACACCCAAAAAAACCAGACACAATACCGAAGATTTTACCCAATTACATTAGAACAGGACTGAAAATGGGATCAATACTCTGCCAAGCCCTTGGGAGGAGCCGGGGGCCACGAAAACACCCACGAATATTTATGACGCGGGGACGATTTTTGGTGGTTTTTTTCAGAGTGGCGTCAGTAGACTATTAGTTGGGGTGACGTGAAAAACTCTTCGGGATCAGCGGAAATTTTGGGGCCCTGACAATTTGCTGAATTGGCGCAATTCCTGCATATAATTTTGGGCGATTCGGCCGAATCGCCCGGAAAAAAATCATTTGCCGCCCCTCGCACCAATACTACCAGGTCGCGTGCGCCCTGAGGCCGTTCGGCGGATTCGTGAAGTCGCCAAAGAACCGGTTGTACAAATGCTTCTTGATTTCTCGCCTCATCTCCTGGCGATAGCTGTGTCGTCGCGACAGCAATGAATATGGCGTGTTCGCGGGCGGTTCCGGCGCATTTGGGGTGAATTTGGCGGGGGGTTTTGGCGGACTCCGCGGAAAAACGCACCGCGAAAAATCACCAACGCCGCACCAAATCGCGCAAAGGACGACTGTCACCTATTTGTACTCGCTTTCCAGGCGCCTTCGTGGAGCGCCCGCCTTCGTGCACTCCCGCAACACACGCCAGGCTGCGCCTTTTCCCTCGTCCAACGGTTTTGTGAGCGTGGCCGTTTCGTTTGCTACGTCGATGGTCAGTAACTTGCGCAAGTCGCACCGCGATTCGCATCCGGAATCATCGCCTCGAGACCGAAACGAAATTGAGTGGGACTCTATTTGCACGCGCTGAATCGCGCGCGCTGACTGGTTGGCAATGCAAAATCGGGTGGACGTCCAAAAACTAGCTCACCAGACGATCACAAACGCATACGGTCCTGCAGGTTTGGCTCCTCTTTCCTCAGGGTGGGTTTGGGAGGTGGCTTTTTCGAGTGCCATTTTGGTCCACTTGGCCGGGTTTTTGGCGATTTTGGTCGGGCATTCGCAACCAGAAAAACCCGAAATAAAATTTACCCAAATTAATCGCAGACCTAATTATCCGAGCAAATCCTAGAGCTTCCCTTATAGCACTCTGTCCCAAATAATCTCTAACTACCTATGCCCAGAAAACCCCCATCCACCCACCAGAAACTAGCAAAACTCATAAAGCAACCAGACACAGCCCGCTAAACAAACCCAAACGCAGCTACAACCGCCAACAATCACAAATTGAAGTTAAAAATAGCCCGCAAAAGTTCGCGCACCTAAAATCGTCTCAAAAGGCCGCAAAAACCCGTCCCCCATTGATAAACGGGGTCCCCCAATGGCACCGGCTTCGCACTTCCAATCGTCCACGACCTGCTGGCCCGTGAGCTCAACACGCGCCTTGACATCCGGCGTCTTCATGATGGTGTGGGCCCAGCTGATCTTATCGGTGCCTCGCGTCAGCAAAGAGATGTCCCTCCTGCCATCGGCATTGGCGGGCCGCGGACGGTAGAAAAGCGTGGCCGCCTTCTTCAGCTGGTTCAGAACCAGCTTCTCCTTGCCCTGGTATTCTTTCTTCAACACCAGATCTTGTTGCGGCTTCTCCGTCGGCTGCTTCTGTAATAGTATTTATTGGGCACAACAATCGAATGGAGCCGGGAAAGAAAAGTGCGGGTGATTCAATAGGAGCAGCGGCTTTAATGTAATATTGCGGAGGTTTTTTGTTTGCTGATCTCCCCCTCGGTCTCTTAAGAACGCAGAAGAGTCCCATTGATTTGCACCTACTACCTGAGCGGGCAAGAAAATCCACTCAGGCCCGCCGAAAATTTCCCTCCAAAATTTACTGGTAGCGAGTTCGAAATTTACCCGCCAACTATTAGATCCGGGCCCAAACGTGCCCAAACAATTGACTCAAACTGCCTGTCCCCATATTCCACGATGCTGCCTTGATAACTCCTGCGCCAAAAATAACCCAACAACTTATCATACCCGGCGAAGGGAGGACTGGCACAATTTCTGGAATTGAACAATATACCGTAGGTTTGGGACTGTCGAAGAACTTTAGAAGGTCCCAACGGACCAGCCGCGAGTCGAGGTTGTCGTGCCGCGGATACGGCATCAACAACAGCTCCTTCCACACGTTGCGCGTCCTGGTGGCTTTGTTCCAGAGGTTGATGCCCGCGAGCTGGGGCCACTCAAAGGTTTGCAAGATTTCGGTGCGCGATTTTCTCATCAGACCTTCGGGCAGTAGGCCTGATTGGTCCAGCGCCTGATCGATCACCTCCTGCATCGTGATAGTCTTGGTCCCAGCCTGCAGATACTCGGTCAAACGAAGATACCGCGGTGAGAAACCAAGCCTGCGCGACGCGTGCATGACCTCCGCTCGCGTCAGCGCCGCGTCCAAACTCTGGGTGCGCACCTGAATCAGTTGAAACTACTCCGACTGTTAATATGAACAGACGTGGGGAACTTGCATATTAAATATCCTGCGACTAGTTTTGATCCTGCGACGGAATTTTAATGTAAATTTTTGACCTCATGAGCGAGTAGTTCGACTCTGGGCGTTGAAATCTCTGGAGGCGTTTTTGGATCAAGGGACGTCTTTGCAACTGAGGTCCCAACGATGCCAATATTTGGTGTCAGGAGGCCACAAAAAGGATAGTTGTACGGACATGCGCGTAAGACCTCTCCAAAACCACGTGGACCAAATGGTGGCCCAGTTCTAGAGGCCGTTAACCAGGTCTTCATTTAATCCGTAACTTTGAAGGACGTAAGTTCTTCTTGAGAGCGCCGGCGTGGCAAATCGTGATATCACTCCCCACGGTTTGAATTTCGATATCACGCTATATAAGAGTGCTCAAAACGAGTACGAGAACCGCTAAAAAAAAAATTGAGGATCAGTTTCAAAACGCTCTGCGATCTTGCTCATTTTGCTTGCGTTTCGCCTTTGTCGCGCGCTTTGCATGGTTCCGTGTTTTCCCCGCCAGGAGAAAAACGAAGTGTTTCTCCGCGGCTGTTAGACTGCGGGGTTTTTGGGGGCAGCGCCTTGGTAGCCTCCCCAGGCGGTTGAGCATCGTCTCTTTGCGGGCCAAATGGCATCTCGTCCGGAAAGCGACGAAACGCAAGGCTAGTTTCCCAGCTCCCACATATTTTCAGTCACGAACGGAGTTATTAGAGGTGTTTTGTCGGGGTCTTGCGTTTTCTTTGGGCGTTTTGACGTGCTGACGCAGCGCGCGTAGCACCAATGTTCAGGCCTCAGGGGTCCCTGGGCAATTGCGCAGGCAACGGGGGCAATCCCACGAAGGGGAATGGGTTCTCGTCGCGCTCTTTGCGTGTTGTTTTTTGCGTTTTCTCTGGCGCTAGTCGAACGATAGGATCGCCGGCGCAATTAAAACTCACAATGGTTGCAAGCTGACGCTTCCCACTGCGGGTTTCCCCCGCAAAAATTCTTCGCGGGACATCGCCAAATTGTGAGGATGTTGCTGTGGCCTTGCGCGGCAAAGATGACAGTTGGTTTATTGCGCCCGGGAGTCTGGGGACGCGCCAGGCAATGTTTAGTGACGACGATGAAAAATCCCTCGCGCCAGTCGCAAACATCTTTATCTCTTGTGGTCGCGTTGTCGATGCGGTCAGAACCGGACGACCGTGTCTTGGTCTCAACGTGTCCGTCTCACGCAAACCCCCCACTCAACGTTTTCCAAAAAGCCGGCTTTGGATGCGTTGTGGGACGACGTAAGACTGGGGGTAGCACGCCTGCAGGGAATGTGTGTCTCTTTGGCGAGTCTGGGCTCTATAAATCATATCACCACAGCGCGTGGATCAATATTTGGGAGTTCTTGACCAAATGTTGATGCGCGTGTTGGGTGTTTTGATGGGGGGGGGGGTGGCATGTACCGGCAATGTTTGCAGCGAAGCGCTGGAACTGGGGAGTCCCCTGAGTTCGTTTCCGAGTGGGAAGACGTGGTCAAGCGGTGTTGGCTGGTTGTTAGTGTGCTACGATTGAAACGTCTCCTCACTATCGGCCTGTTTTCCCCAAGGGAAGCTAGCGTCCGATCTGTTCTCAACCTGTGCCGCGCCGGGTTGCCACGGGCAGTTCCCAGCCAACCGATTGAGGCCGGGCTGCGGCCTACCTGGCGAGCCGTGGCCATGCGCCCCAGTGGCGGCGTCGCGGTCGAAATCGCGGCAGAGCCGCACCCGAGTTCCTTGACGAGTTCGGTTTGGTGCTCGTTTTGGTTTTGTCTCTTGCGGCGATTTCTGGGTTTAACCGCCCGACCGAGCCATTCCGCAGCCATTTTTTTGCGGCCAGCAACAAAAGACAGTTTGAAGCGTTTCCTCACTCTCGGCCTGTTTTCCCCGAGGGGAAGCCAGCGTCCGATCTGTTCTCAGCCTGTGCGGCGCGGGGTTGCCACGGGGCAGTGCCCAGCCCACCGATTTAGGCCGGCCTGCGGCCTACCTGGAGAGCCTTGGCCATAAGCCCGTGGCGGCGGCGCGGGCGAAAGTGCGGCAGAGCCGCACCCGAGTTCCATGACGAGTTCCGTTTGGTGCTCGTTTTGCTTTTGTCTGTTGCGGCGGTTTCTGGTTTTGGCCGTCCGGCCGAGCCACGCCGCAGCCAATATTTTTGCGGCCAGCAACAAAAGACAGCTTGAAGCATTTCCTCACTCTGGGCCTGTTTCCCCGACGCGACGCCAGCGTCCGATCTGTTCGCAGAACGTGCGGCGCAGGGTTGCCACAGGCAGGGCCCAGCCCACAGATTTTGGACGGGTTTCGGCCTACCTGGAGAGTCGTGGCTATGCGTCTCAGCGGCGGCGGCGCGGGCGGAATCGCGGCAGAGCCGCACTCGATCTCCTTGCCGAGTTCCGTTTGGTACTCGTTTTGCTTTTGTCTATTGCGGCGGTTTCTGGTTTTGGCCGCCCGGCCGAGCCATCCCGCAGCCAATATTTTGGCGGCCAGCAACAAAAGACAGCTTGAAGCGTTTCCTCACTCTCGGCCTGTTTTGCCTGAGGGGACGCCAGCGTCCGATCTGTTCTCAGCCCGTCCGTAAATTACGGTTTTCCAGGGAAGCGTTCAGGACGGTCATATTTCTGGTCGCAGACGGCACATCAGAGACACACGCAAAATCGTTGCTTGAGGGGACACGCCCCCCCGCCACATCAGCGGGGGGCCGCGCGCGCGGTCAACTCAGAATTCACTCGCCGTTCTACGGCCTCAGACTCCCTGCACCAGTGGAGGAAGGCGCGGCGGCAGTCCCGGGAGTCATCAGCGGGGGCCCCGAGACGCAATCAGCGGCCAAGGATCCAACCGGTCACGCGGACGGCGAGCAGGGGCCGGTCAGGCGGCCTCCGACAAAGCCCAAGGACGGTGCGCCGGGGAAACGTCGCCGTGTCAGCAGCAAGGATACCGAATGAGCCGTCGCGGGTCAAATTGTCACAGCGGGCTATAATAATACTGTGAGTAGTCTGGCGGAGGTTGTCACAGCGGTGGCGGAAGTTGTCACAGCGGGCTATAACAATACTGTCAGTAGTCTGGGGTGGTTGTAGTACGCCCCGGCTATTGCGGCACATCGCCCGGGCCGGGAAACCGCAGCGGATAGTGGTGACGCCACGCGCTGCAAGCAAGTTCGCCGAGCAAGGGCCCGACTCTAGCAAGCCAAGTCGCGCGACTGAGTGCCGCGGCAGACCAGTGGCCGCCCAGGCGCAGATGCTGCCCCAGACGCCTGCCTCAACAACCACTGACTCCAAAATGTGGACGTAAGTTCTTCTTGAGAGCGCCGGCGTGGCAAATCGTGATATCACTCCCCACGGTTTGAATTTCGATATCACGCCATCGCGGTGTTTTGGGCAGTATTCCCCAGGCATGATCAATCCGCGCGAGGACCGTCAGGTATCGATCTATTACTTTGTCCGAATGGCGGCGGTTGGCTGCGGACCGCCGGAGAACTGGTAAATCGCGGACCCCAAAATAATCGGGGACCCGTTTTGAGGCCGTTTGCGCATTTAATAGTCTGCGGTTTGGCCGCGCCGTTAAACGGCAACCGGCGTTCCTAATAATTATAGCCGTCGCGCAAATTAGGAATACTACCCCGTTCCATTTCGCTGCAACGTGGAAGGTGGGTCCTCCGTCGTGAGGTCCCGACAGTCGCCCGAGACTCGAGAAAACGCCAAGGTTGCCACTCGAGAAGATGGAGGAACGTGCCCCGTCGACTCCCGGCTTGCGAAGAGCCAGCTGCGGCAGTGGGTCGCCCAATCTCTTGGGCAATGAAGGTAGCCCCAACGCCTGCAACGAGTCAGTGACAAATTTCAACTCTATACTTACGCGGGAAACCAGAAAACCCGAATAGACTTCATCATTGGGGAAAGGCCACCAGAAGCCGCGAGAAACCGACGAAAATCTGGCAGCAAAACTTGCTGTGATGAGAAATAGCCCTCCCAAACACACACCTGATAATTTAGCCAAAAATCACAAAAATCACCAAAACTAATCCGCCA
>Ga0099798_10663_pt1 | contig 10928 bp, 13 predicted proteins | sample Uncmet_Sort29A_1_FD_89870 | JGI IMG/M metagenome (GOLD analysis project Ga0099798, IMG submission 89870) | Marine eukaryotic communities from CALCOFI LINE 67, Pacific Ocean - CN13ID_Sort29A_1 | ecosystem: Environmental > Aquatic > Marine > Oceanic | place: Pacific Ocean: Monterey Bay | collected... | reverse complement strand
CTTCTGGAACGTCTCCCCAAAGATCTTCTTCGTGACTTTCGACCCATTTTTCGAGGCTTTCTGTGTGTGTTTTTTTTCCGCTTTCTATGTGACAAATTTGGGTGAAATTGGTGATATACTAATCGCTGAATATGACTGAATATTATGCTCAAAATTACGCGGAGAAATAGTGCAGAACTAAAAAACCTTCTTGTAGTCAACATCACTATGCTGCAGCCGGATATTCTCGTTGGGCTCTTTCACCCACCACTTGTTGACTCCCCGCTTGCCGTAGGCGTCGCCCCAACTGTCTCCATCCCCGTGCAGATGGACCTGCATCGCGAAGATCTGGTGTTTTTTGGTTGGGCATGGTTATTTTTTGTGGTCAGTTATGGCCGCCCCGTGTTTCGGCATTGTCATTTTCACTGGAAGCAACTCCATCGACCAGCGGTGAGGCTGAGAAACGGTAAACCAAATGTACCACTGCATTCAGCACTCTCAACTGCAGCTGCTGGTTTTTCTTCAGATTGATCACCTTCGGATCTTCTATCAATAAAGGATTCGTCTGCTTCGCCTCTTTCGGAGTTTGAATCCCCGTATAATCTATGTCGTCCAACTGCAACAGGAGGTCGATGGAATGTAGAGAGCAGCCGACGAGGGAGAAATTCTCCGTAAAATTTTCCACATTCGCAAGAAAGAGGTCCATTAGATAGGGGAAGAGGTGCTTCCTATTTCACCATTTTCCGGGCAAAAAAATCATAATTATTTCGGAGCAATAATGTTTCGTTCTGGTCTAGGATGATGGAGAGGGATTTTTTCTTTTCTTTTCTTCGGGTAATACATGGCTCTGAGAAACGTGAAACAATTTAATCGCTTGTACCGAACAACACCCCTCTCCGGTGCACCCACCCCGTATCACAGGTATTATTAACAGAGATTCCTCACACTGTAGAGTTGAGATACCGCTGGTTCCTCTTCGGTAGAAACGGCTTGGCCATCAGAAACTTGCTCAGGAAATTGCAGGCGTCCATCTGCACCGGGTGGCAGAAATATAATTCCTCGATGAAATCCAACAAAAACTGCAGTCGTGTGGTCCGTATATCCACCTCATCCGGCACCATAAACGAGAATCCACACCCTGTGGAGTTCATCATTCTTTCTTTCTCCCTTTTCTTCTTGTCCTCTGTCGCTTTTATACGGCGCTGTTTTTCCTTCTCCACTAAGGCTGATGATTGTGGTGTAAGTTGGCCTCTTGAGGAGGAAGAGGTGTAGCTGCCGTAACTCCTTCTCTTCTGAGGGGACGTGTGTGGCCTAGAACGTGCCTGCATCTCTCCGGGGCAAATAATTCATAATTCTTACAGAGCAATAATGTTTCGTTCTGGAGATCCAAAAATATTCATTTGAGAAATTTCACAATTAATCGCTCCGGAGAGATGCACTTACAGGCCTAGAACGCTGAGGCGCTCTTGTTTGGGGGCTGTTGTCCAGCACGGTTTTGGCGGCAAATTGTGATCCTTGGCTGCTACGTTTGGGGTATCTCGAGTTTAGTTTGGATCCGTCCAATGGAACATCATCCGGGTGCGCAAACCATTTGTCGAAGGTCTCCAACTCTTCGGCGACGGGTTTTTCTCCGTGTTCTTTTTTGTAATCTTCTAAAAATTCCAAAGCCTTTTTTTTGACAGATTTCCCACTTTCCTCGAGGCGTTTCACTTTTTCCATGTCTTTTTCCTTCACTTTTTCTTTCACCTTATCCGCCACCACCGTTTCTAAACGGACTAAACCCTTCTGTTTTTCCTTGTTTTTCTTCAGCTTTTCCTTCTCATCCATCCTTTCTTCAGCAGCCGTTTCGGAAAACTGCGCGCCCCATTTCGGAAGATCCCCATTTTCGCGATTTCGCTTGGCGGCTTCCATCTCCTTTTGGAGTCGTTCTTTTTCCAATTCACCGCCTTTCACGTGGTAGGCTTTATCCGATAATTCAAAAGAGCATATCACGCGCGCATTCTTTTTCTTCGCCGCTGTTCTCGGAGAGTCCTCTCCCTCTTCGATGGTGTTTTTCCGCTTCTGGCCGTGCGCGTCGATTCCCGGGGTAAATAATTCATAATTCTTACGGGGCATAAATGTTCGTTCTGGTCTAGTATAATGGAGATCGAAAAATAGAAATATAGAAAATTACTTACCCCGGGAATCGACCTTCACCTTCTGGCCGTGGTACTTTTTCAAAAGCAAGGTTTGGATCTTTGTGGGAAGAACGAGCGAGATCGTCCCCAAGACTGCAAAAGTGCACTGCATGAATTTGACGACGTCGGGGTTGGTGGTTGCCAATGTCAAAAGGATCTGCGCGAATTCAGCTTTGCGTTTGCGCTGGTTTTCGGGCAAATTGTACTGGAACCTTTCCAACGCAGTCATTTTTTCTGAGGCCTTCCCAACATGTTCGTCCTCGATTTCTTTGATGTAGAGGGAAAACACGCCAATGATCAGATCTAAACCCTGGTATTTATCGACAAAAAGATTGCACATCTTCTTGTTTGTGATGAACAGGGAGTTGAGGAACGTCAGCATCAGCCACAGGAAGGAATTCGCTCCCTGTTTCGATTTGTCGGGTTTTTTCTTCTTGTCAAACCCCTGGGAGGAAGAGTATTTTTCCTTCCTCAATTCGTCCTCCGATTTCAGGAAATTGGGAGCTGGCCAAATCCGTGGCTATTTTCCGGCAAAAAAATCATAATTCTTACGGAGCAATAATGTTTCGTTCTGGTCTAGGATAATGGAGATTGAAAAATATTTATTTTAATAATTTTTTTTTAATTTTTTTTTTTTTTGAAAAAAAAAGCCACGGATTTGGCCACCTCGAAATTGGGAACCGCATGCATTGTGTCGAAGCCCTCAGAAGTCACGGTTTCCGCAAAGTCTTTCGTAGAGGTTAGGGCTTTTATGTACGTTTTGAGGAGCTGAAAACCGAAATGAGCACCTTTACAATAACGCCATTTATCCTGCAATCGCTGGCGAAGCGTTCGTTTGTCCCGTAAGCACATTTTAACTGAGCAAAAAAATATCAAATTTTCAAAAAAATGTTTAATAAATATTTTTCAATCTCCATTATACTAGACCAGAACGAAACATTATTGCTCCGTAAGAATTATGAATGATTTGCCCAGTTAAAATGCGAGCACGTTTGTCCCGCTTCGTTTTCGGCCGTTGTGCGCGCCCATTCCGCGAATTCCACGACGATTCCGTCCCGAAAAATTTCCCGCCGCTCTGGGCCGGATCGCGCCGTCTGTTCGGTGATGTTTTGGCTGCAATGTGATTCACCATATTGTCGATCATTGTAAGCACATTTTAGCTGAGCAAAAAAATATGAAAATTTCAAAAAAATATTTAATAAATATTTTTCAATCTCCATCATACTAGACCAGAACGAAACATTATTGCTCCGTGAGAATTATGAATTATTTGCCCAGTTAAAATGTGAGCACTCGATCATTGACCCGGACACGCCCTGGGAGGGCGAGGATACACCCCCGCAAAACGCCGACCGTGACTGTGATAGCGCAGAGCGCGAAGCAGCGCTTTTTGGAGGACTTAGGCATACTATCGAACTGAATCCTGACGATGCCGTTCGCGTGTGATCGATTATGACCAACTCGCTTTCTGTGAGATACTGTTCCTGATCGGACATTTCCACGGCCATTTCCTCCGTTAGATAAAATTGCCGCAAATCTGCTGAGGTGGAATTCTCGACGAAATCGGGATCCTGCACCGAGCCTCTCGCTCTGAATTTTTTCTTCGAGCAGGCTGGCGGCTTTTTTTCAAATATCCTATCAACCAACGCCCGTGCGTGATTAGTTCGTGGGGAGGCGTTGCAGAGGAGGTATTCTGACTCATACGCTTCTGCCCATGTTAAAATGTTGGCCACGATCTTGAAACAGAATTTCAGCAATAACTGGTTCCGTTGGATCGTTTTGCGCTGTGCGGTGATGGTGGATGCTTCGCGTTCGGCGGCCAACGCCAGTCGGATCACCCGCGGGGAGATTTGCTGCTGCTGGGTTGTGGAGGTGGAGGATCCTGTGTTCTGGAAGTTTTTGTTCGAAGCCAAATATTCCTCTACCTCGTCTTTTGGGGGCTGGGGCCTGCCGTACTCGTCAACGTTGATCTTTGGCTCCTCAGCCAGCTGGATGTGATATTCGCAGTCGCCGTAAGCACATTTTAACTGAGCAAAAAAATATTAAATTTTCAAAAAAACATTTAATAAATATTTTTCAATCTCCATTATACTAGACCAGAACGAAACATTATTGCTCCGTAAGAATTATGAATTATTTGCCCAGTTAAAGTGTGAGCACGCAGTCGCCCTTGACCATTTCGAAGATAACTTCGACCGTTTTGGAGAGGATTTCCATGCCCGAATAGATCAGGAAGATCATCTTGTTCTTCTCATGGTTGCAGGTCAGGAAGAAGAGGAGCTTTTTTGTTGTTTCGGTTTTCTTTTTTTTATTTCTGTTTGCATGGGGCGTTCTAATCCGCCAGTTGATTATATCGGTTGCAGTATAACACGGGGGGCAACGCACCGGCACTGCATTGCTAAGCACAGAAAGATCCAACTTGCTGTACCGGTATCATATTCTGCGCTATGTGATACACACTCGCCTTGTGATCTTCGAGCAATGCCCCGGGTTTGCAAACGAGCTCTTTTAGCAAGAGCAACAGCATCTGTAGCCCCGAAATGTCCGTGGATATCAGATGCCCGATTGCGTAGGAAGACTGCGTCACGTTCTTCGGCAAAATGTGCCCTATGAACGAGTCTAGACAGTCGTACTGTTGGCCAAAGGTTTTCTGCACCATTCTGCAGAAATCGTCTTCTATTGGGGTGGGGCCTTTTTTTCTTCTGCGGTTTCCGGGCAAAAAAATCATAATTATTTCGGAGCAATAATGTTTCGTTCTGGTCTAGGATGATGGAGATCGGGTATGAGAAATATTATGATATCGGATTAACAGTTGGAACTATGCGTGTGATCGAATGTTGGATTGTGGGCGGTGGTGGCGGCCATTTTTTTGGCCACCCAGCCCAACGGCCCAATTGATCGCCGCAAACCGTTTAAGGTGCGCGCGCTTTAGCGCCTGCGCCATGGAAATAAAATGGGCGGCGGCTTATCTGCAGGGATGACCGGATCTTCGCCTGCGCTGGGTCGCCGGCGGTCAACAGCCGCTCCGTCCGGGCCCGACGCAATGCCTTCCGGCGAAGACTCCGGTTCCGGCGGCCCAAGGGACCGGAGATTTGCGCATTCGCGCATTGCAGAATTGGCTTCAAAAAATAAGAAACCCCCCCAAAAAACAAGGAAATAAACGCAAAAATACAAAGTACCAAAGTCATACACCGGAGTCCCATCTGCGTTGTCAACCGCTTCAGAACTCGTAATCTGCGTGAGCCGGCGTAGACACTCGATAGTTTGGGCGATAAATTCCCGCTTGTAGAAGTGGAGTTCAATCGCCCACAGCAGATATTTGACCACGTCGCACCTGTCATATTCGCGTATTAGCCAGTCCATGTAGGACGTTGCATCGCCATGGGATGTCTTGTACATCGTGCGCCGGAGGAAGGAGTTTTGGCCTTTTCGTGGTTTTTTCATGCGGGGTCTCGTTTTTGTGTTGTTGTTTCTTCTCTTCTCGGAGTTTGTTTGGAAGATATTCTTCTCATTTTACAGTTGGATGCGCTTTTCAATAATGTATTGCATTTGACGTTCTCGGATTTTTTTTCAGGCGCTGATTGATACTGAATTTCGCGAAAACAATGAACACCAAGATAATAATAACAGGAAACTGACCTTCCTGCGTGTCTGAGAACGCGCGAATCCGCAGGGCAAAATTTTGGATGGCCACGACACATAGCCTGCAGATCTCTGTTTCCCCGCACCGGCTGCGCCAGACTAGCAGGATGCGCTCCACGCCTTTTGTTTTTTTTTGTGATTGGGTGCGGTATTTTGCATTTTTCTTGGGGAATGTTGAACCTGGGTATTTGACTGAGTCTTTATCACACGCAAAACCAACTACTGACAATAGTATACATCCATGTTCGAAGATCAAATCCGTGAGGATTTCATCACTGAATTGGCCTTTCCCTAGATCTGTCAGCCTCCGCCGCTGTTCGTGGGATTGGAGCTGCTCGTGGAGGTTTAGCCTTTTTTTTTCGCCGTCGGTGGCCCGGGGCGGTTTCGGGGTGGTTGGTTCACGACGTGAACAAAAACGTGGAGGAGGGATATTTCGATTTTTGGGCGGTGGTTGCGGCCATATCTTGGCCACCCAGCGCAGAGGCTAACTTCATCGCCGCAATCGTTTTGCGGTGGGCGCGCTTTGCCGCCTGCGCCATGAAAATAAAATGGGCGGCGGCGTGCCCGATATCAATCCGCTTTTCTTTGAAATCGTAGTCCGCGGTTAATCCACCATGCCCTCGGCAATGTGCTGCTCTACCATTACGGGAGCCAAACTAAAATAGGCCTCAAAAAAACATGCGCATATAAACACAAATGTACTCGTTCGGCACGTTGTCCGCGTCTATCGGCTCTCCGAAAGGGTCTTCACCATCCACAGACCTCCGTTTCGGCTTTTTCCCAGCCAGCTCTTGCTCCCTTTGAGCCCCGACATCGTCAAGGATCTGCGCAAAGGGATCCTGAAAACTCGGCGCCCTCACCGGCTCCGGCATCTTGGAGTTTGTCTATATAGATCACATACACGCTTGATATTAAACCATCGCCTATAAAATCGTGATCTTTTCACTATTACGAGGTTTCTTCAGCGCCATATAATGCCGCCCATCCCCAGAACTAAAGTCCTCCCCTACATTCTCCACCGGCCCCGGCATCGACCATCATCAGCAGCCCATCCAAAAACCAAACCCCACCATCATGTCAACAACATACGGCATAAATACTTTGGACTCAAATTTTAACCAGTTTGGAATCGATTTCGTAGAACGACGTAGAACGTCTCCGAGAACAGACTCCGATAACAGAGATACTTATGGCAAAAACACGATCGAATAAGGATTTCCGAGCACTAGGCAAAATATAGAACATATTCTTAAGTTGTTATGGGTGCAAAATTTTGGAATATTACTACACATGTTCACTCGCTCATCGAAGGAATCTCTATAATTTTACAAAAAAAACACATCACGCCCGTTGACAACAGAGACCTCTCTTTTCGGCGCTCCTCCCTGACTCGAGGATCATGATGCTGCTGGGTCAGCAGGAGCGGCAGCAAATGCTGCTTGTTCAGCAGTAGCTGACCCCCGCCGCATGGAAGCAACCCACGACATGCAACAACACACCAGAGGAATGACACAAAACATGCTGAATAAGGTCAAGAAACCGAGTACATCACCACAGCGTCCACCACCACAACTGCTATCGTGAAATCCCGAGAGATCTGGCGTGTCGATCGCAAACCAGATGATAATAATCATGATGACTAACACGCAGAGGCCCATCACGATAACCAACTTCTTATCTCCACCATTCATCTTCTCCGGATCCACTATCCCGACCTCGAGGTCGTTCGTCTTGATGGAAGTTTCCGCCATCGTTTTTCGTTTCGTTTTTTTCACGATAATCTAGGCCTTTTAGCGAACTCCGTTTCTGTCTATCCGTTTCGGCGTTGCCAATCAGGAAGAAACTATACAACCTATACAGTGTACGGGTTGACCGACTCAACCACTGATCATTGATTGCATCATCATAATCTCGGCCAATCCCTCCCCGCATCATCCGCAGACCACCCAACCCCACCATCGTATTAAAAACATACGGCATACATACTTTGGAATCGAGTTTTAACCAATTTGGCATCGATTGGGTAGAGCGTCCCCGATAACAGAGATACTTATGGCAAAAATACTACCGACTAAGGATTTACGACTGCAGGCAAAATATGGAACATAAATTGATATGGGTGCAAAATTTGGAATATACACATATTCACTCGATGTCGAAGGAATCTCAATTTGAAAAAAAGACACGCCCGGCTCAAGTCGCGGACACCAAATGGCTATCTTTTTCGGCACTCACTGTGGATCAGCAGCAACCGTCTCCTCGAATGACCCAGCTGCAGTAGAATCAGCCGCCTCTTTTTTCTTCGACCTCGGCATCACGCAGCAAAAGTAATACCAGCACGGGCCAAGAATACAGCAGAAGATACCATCGCGAGCATTGTCAATGTGCGTGCAGGCGATCCAACTCAGAGGAGCGCTGATAATCATGAAGATGATGAACCCACCGAATAAATTACCACAATTAGTGAAGACGCAGGTATCGTGAAATCCCGAGAGATCTGGCGTGTCGATCGCAAACCAGATGATAACAATCATGATGACTAACACCCAGAGGCCCATCACGATAACCAACTTCTTATCTCCATCATTCATCTTCTCGGGGTCTATTTCCTCACTCATTCCGACCTCCAGGTCGTTCGTCTTGATAGAAGCTTCCGCCATCGTTTTTCGTTTCGTTTTCCCGAGAACAGGAACTTCCTGTCGTAGATCGTTGCGACTAATATTCACACCGGAAAAAACTATTCAGCGCTACTTCAGTGCTAGGGTTGACAGAGTGTACAAGATATGATGATAGCACGATTCCGGCGCTCTGAAACTTTCTCCGTCCCTGGTGTTCCCGAGAATATGTATGAACACAAACCTTCCCCCTTTTCACCCGAACGCGTTGTCGGTCGTACAAACAATTTTGTGGCAGTTCGTTTCCGAATGCGTGGTTTTTGACCAATACAGTTCGCTTCTACGGGCGCGTAGTAGCAAATATCCTCGACCGCCTCACTCAAATGGAAATGCTGATGGAAACTACTTCTATGGCCCTCTATGGGCTCATTGCTCATTCCATGGATCATTTTTACAAAATCAACTCATTCTATAGCTTACGCTACATACGCATTATGACTCTCTCGTTCGAGAGCACAAAGGTGACGTTATCGGATCACAAACACCATAAATCTTGAGAGTTAAGATCACTCCTAAAATGTAAAAGCAGACACCAAATCTAAATTTCACAGTTCTCACAGATACAAACACCATTTCACAGTTCTCACAGTAGTCCTCGCAGTTCGCCGCAGCAACCAAACCGCTTTACCACTAGAAGAAACAGTTCACTTCAAGTATTACCTTATTTGCGAACTGAGAACTAATGCTGCCATCACTCACTTTTTCACCGGCATCCTCCCAACCGGCCTCCCGTCCAAGCGAATCACGGTGAAGCAGTGGGAGAAGCTGCCCGGCAGCTTCGCCGTCGTTTGCGAGTCCTCGTCCGAATTGTCTTCCATATCCGATAACTCTATCAACACCGATTTATCAGACTTGCTCTTCTTCGGCTTGGGATTGGGATTGGTTGTTGAAATTTCAGGGGAGCCCCTTCGGCTAGTCGATTGACTCGTGTCCACACTGCTGGTCTTTTCGGCAACTTGCCCCGGCAGTCCAATCAAATCCCGATCCTTCGTTTCGTCGTAGTCCTTCCCGCTGACTGCTTCCCCCGTCAACACGAGCTGCGCGCCGTCGCCCAATCGATCGACGCCGACGGTGACCGCCTCCACAACGTCGCCCGTCGCCCTGGCGACCCGTCCCACTGCAGAATCCTTCACGCGTCTTTTAAAGCGACGAGCACGTTTGCGCCCGCATACCAGCTGCAGACAGGAGTAGCAGGCCCCGCCGATTTTGGCGATCACGCGCTGATGGGTCCTCACCAACAGTGATCGCTCCAGCCCCTCAAAATAGTCACCCGAATTTTCGCGATGGCTGAGGTAGGTCGGCGTTTCCCGCATCAGTTTCCGCCGGTTTTCGCGGTTCATCTGGAGGTCGACTTTCCAGATGTATAGAGCCATGGAGTGGCGCCAAATCAAATCCGCACCCTCACCGACGGCGATAAAGGTCTCGGCCATCATCGCAACCAGCATATTGAACAGCATGACCACCACAATGATGATAAAAGATGCCATCACAATCGCCGCAAACACCGAAGGTACACCGTCATCAAATTGCGCCATATAGGCCGGTATATCGTCCCAAAACCCGATGGATCCAAGCGTTAACGTGTACAATCGATGCAGCCACACGTCAACCACCGTGAATGCCTGCCGTTGCCCGTCTTCCAATAAGGCTTCGGGCACTTCCACGTCGGGCCGCTCGATGGGAAAAAGAACGGTGATCGTCGCAATCACGATTAAGGCGTAACAGACCGCCATTTTCCCCAAATCTTCCGCGATCATGCGCCATACCATCACGATGAACTCACTCAAAAACTTGTTGTTGATCATAAGGAAAATGAGTTCCAGCGATGCAGTCACGATGCCCGCCATCCAGAAATAGCGGGCAACGTCTTTGAGCACAGTTTCCCCCTCTGAAGACTGGTTGGTGACTGTGTTTTTGAACCATTTCGTGAATCGTTGTGCAATGATAGTTAGGACGGAATACGGAATGCACAACGCTGACAATGGCCCCTATCAATCAATCATCAGTGGCTGCTTGTACTTAAGAATGAAGAAATATAGAACAAATACTAAAAAAAATAATAAATACACGCCGCCGAAATGAAGCATAATAAGCCGATGGCTACCACGATGCAATGGAACATCGTGATCCGCATCTCATTCAGAATGTAGCCGTGCACATACGCCCATATAGGCCTCTCCCACAGTAAAAGATCCCAGCATTTCCGCAAAAACACCCAGAGAAACAATATCTGACTCACCAGCAATATCGCGTGGTACCCATCGGAGTCGAATGTTAGCGCCTGATCCGAATCCTTCCGAAAAAAGATGCCTTCATCTTTAAAATTTTCCTTCGCAAAAGTGAGGAAACTCACGATCAGCAGAATGCCAAAATAGATCAGCTCCTCAAACACCTGCCCGGCGTAAAAGGAGCGGCCGTATAGGGCCCATTTTTTATCGAGCAAAGTTCCAACCAC
>Ga0099798_10195_pt1 | contig 10961 bp, 13 predicted proteins | sample Uncmet_Sort29A_1_FD_89870 | JGI IMG/M metagenome (GOLD analysis project Ga0099798, IMG submission 89870) | Marine eukaryotic communities from CALCOFI LINE 67, Pacific Ocean - CN13ID_Sort29A_1 | ecosystem: Environmental > Aquatic > Marine > Oceanic | place: Pacific Ocean: Monterey Bay | collected... | reverse complement strand
GCACGTCTTGGCAGAGACGTGTGAGCCGTGGCTGCCACCGCGGCGAGCGTAAACTCAGGGGGTAACGTCCCTGGGGCAGTATACACCACATCAAATGGCTTTCAAACTCGAGAACACGAACTCCGGACAGCAAAACTTTGGGGACCAGTTTTGCATTTTTTCACAATCTCAACAGTCAGAAAAATTGGCGCCCTCCTCCGCTCCAGTCAGCATCGCGCAAGCGAGCGTGGCCGGCGGAAGGACAGGTTACAAGGGATTAGAAGAGAACATCGGATGCGAGGAAACGTCGACCGCGGCCATAAGAACCGCGATCGACAAGATCGGGAATTCACTTGAAGGGAGTATGGGGCGAACACCATGCAATGCAACTGGTTGGAAAAGTGGTCAACACGGCGAATGGGAGAGGCGAAATTAAAGATGTATGTTGCCTAAAACAATCCCGCGGATGCAAATTTTTAATAGCACTAAATGACGGAGATGAAATGTGGATAGATGGGGCTTACGTTGACCCGACCCCAGTACAGCTAATCGAAAACGACTCACTAGCCACCTCGGACGGAACTTCGGAAGAACTAGCACGTAGGGAAGCCCAGGCCTTAGTCGGCCGACGATTTTTACGATATTTTACGGGCAATGGGTTATTTTTGGGCGAGGTCCGATCAGTCTCGAAAGTCGAAAAAATGTGGTGGTGTGAAGTAACTTATGAAGACGGCGATAAAGAAGAAATGGACTTAGAAGAACTGTCACGGTGGATGAATATGGACATAGCATCAAGCACATCTCAGAATGATGAACCTCTGGAAGGAACTATGGTGGCTTGGATTCACATACAAGAAGAAGGCGGGGATGGGACCGAAGCATTCCGAATTGGGGAGGTGATTTCAGCAGAAAATGATAACCTCACAATTTTAGCATATGGATGTTACCAAGCACCGCGGAAAGGTAAATCAGCCAGTCGAACTCAAAAGGATAAATGGGAGTATTATCCAGCTTATGTCGACCCGCGGGATGAAAAAGAAATTTACACAGAAAAACCCTTGGTGCGATATTCGCACATTCAACACGAGTGTCGGAGCCAACAATTGTTGGTGCGAAACTTCATGCTCACAAGAAGCTGCATACCACCAACAGTACGCAAATTTTTGGAGTCAAAAACTCGAGAAATCGAGTTACAAGACATGGGCAAGGAAGAATGTTAGGCGCAATACACACACACCTCCAATCCATAATTGATTACATTATGGCCTGGAAAATATGGGAATATTTGCCCTTCTTTTTAATGAAGGGGGGGGGGGGTAATTATAAAAATATTGAATAAAAAGAAATGTAACGAAACGAGAAACGGCGAGCAAAGTTTGGGCCTACACAGAATGAAAGACCCACTAGAAATGATGGACGCGGATGAAAGACCCGACAACGCGACGGCGCGACACCCGGGTATTACTCCGCCACTACTAATACCCAACCACCCAACAACAACAACCCTGGGACAACAACAAAGACCGGCACATTTTACGGGCCTAGTCCACAAACGAGAACTGCGAGAACCGAACCGTGGTGAACAACGAACTCCGCGCCAACTCAACCATGGACCTATTTGACCCGGCATACGTCATAGACCCGAAGAAGTATTATACCCGGGAGGAAATTGAACCAGTTAGCGTACAGGCTTTCCTGTGCTGCGAAGAGGGAGGCTACCAAGCGTGGGCTGACCACGAAACCAGACCACTATCATGGAAAGAAATACCGACCGACCTGGTCGAAGCGAGCAAGCAGTATAGTCCGGAACATGATGAGGATAAAGTTTATGTGTCGGTCGAGAAGTGGGGAGAAACTATCTTTGTTTTCTTGGAAGACGAAGAGCGTCGTAGCAACGCGAAATGGTACCAGGCGTATCTAGTAAAACCATACGAGAAAGCGCAATCTAACTGGGTGTGGGAATGTGGGTACTACTTAAAGGGGCACAATAACGCGCGAGTGATAGTCGACTTTACGGAACCCGTGGGGTGGCGACTGCATATCAAATCCATGCCGGATGATCACCCAAAGATGCTCATATTAAGGGACGAGGCGGCATCTGCGGCGGCGGCACAGGAGCGGGAGGAACAAGAAGGGGATAGTGAGGGGGAACATGCCAATGCAGCAACCCCGCCTTGGAGAAATGGGGGCCCAGGTCACCTCGGAAATGAGGAATTTCCAGCGGAACCTATAGATATTGGGTATCGCAAAGAATGGACTCTGGAGAAAATAGCTGCTAAGGCGAAGATTAGTATGAAAGAGCTATGGGGATATAATTACAACAACCAGTGGATCGAGAAAGACCTGACCAACTTCGGACATAAATATATGGAAAGGGCGCCTTTGGCAGCACGCAAAACACAGAAAGGTGGTATGCAAGTATACCTTTCCCCAGAGGCAGTCGAGGAATTCCATACATGAAAGCAGAATTACGGATATATATAAACTGAAGGACCGGGGACCGGTCCTTTCTGGGAAAGGGGGAGCTTGTTGCGGGGAACACTGTAGCACAGATGCTATGATATATAATATGCACTATATATCATAGTATCTCTGGTTATATATTATTATGAGAGGTAATTACATCAGTGATTGGGTTATATCACCAACTATAAGTAACAAGGGTATGATAGTTACTAGTAGTAAACGAAATATATTATTTAATAAAGGTAACGACTATGAAGGGACGTTTCAGAGTGCACGTAACGTTCTATTGCAGAAAGACGACGTATATATTTTATTGAAGGTTGCCCTGCGAGCAGAGTACGCGTTGCAGTGGCCCGCGTTGGGTTATTTGGGCACGCACGAAGCTGTCCGCCCCAGAGGGGCGGCAGGAGGGGCATACCCGGGTGGGTTTAAGATCCCGTGAGCAACGGGAGAGAGACTAAGAAGTAATTCAATCAAAACAGGCTTGACAAGGTCAAGCCCCAGACAGCTACCCTCACAGAGGTGTAGCCCAACGTGTGGAGTGCTGCACGTCTTGGCAGAGACGTGTGAGCCGTGGCTGCCACCGCGGCGAGCGTAAACTCAGGGGGTAACGTCCCTGGGGCAGTATACACCACATCAAAACTGTTGTTTGGGGGAGTTTGTTGTTTGGTCAAATTAGTTTAGAAGAAAAGAATCAATCACACCCCGCCAGAGAGCCAGTTTTGACTGTGCAAAAAAGTGCCTACATGTTCAAAACGTCTGATCACGTAACCGTAAACGCCTGATCACATAACCGACATTTCCAACTTCGCTGCTCCTCCGTGGCGGTTGCGTGGTCCTCAACTCTTCCAGTGCAACCCCGTGTCCTTCTCTCTCCATGGCGTACTGTTGCGGGGAACACTGTAGCACAGATGCTATGATATATAATATGCACTATATATCATAGTATCTCTGGTTATATACTATTATGAGAGGTAATTACATCAGTGATTGGGTTATATCACCAACTATAAGTAACAAGGGTATGATAGTTACTAGTAGTAAACGAAATATATTATTTAATAAAGGTAACGACTATGAAGGGACGTTTCAGATTGCACGTAACGTTCTATCGCAGAAAGACGACGTATATTTTATTGAAGGTTGCCCGTCGATACAGAGCACGCGTTGCAGTGGCCCGCGTTGGGTTATTTGGGCACGTGTGAAGCTGTCCGCCCCAGAGGGGCGGCAGGAGGGGCATACCCGGGTGGGGTTAAGTTCCTGTTAGCAACAGGAAAGAGACTAAGAAGTAATTCAATCAAAACAGGCTTGACAAGGTCAAGCCCCAGACAGCTACCCTCACAGAGGTGTAGCCTAAGTTTGTGGAGTGCTGTACGTCTTGGCAGAGACGTGTGAGCCGCGGCTGCCACCGCGACGAGCGTAAACTCAGGGGGTAACGTCCCTGGGGCAGTAAACACCACATCAGTACTAACCGCACACGCGCACCCCGTGTTCTCGAAGGCGCGGCCGCGTTCCCCCTTGAAAAGGTCCAGCTCCCAGAAATTCCGTATCCAACCTCGTTCTCGCTCGTCAATCCCTAGTACACTGCTTGGATACTATGGTCTAAAAAGAAGAACTTCGTCGCGGGTACAGTAACTTGTAGTTCAGCCGCACAGTGTCCAAACCAACATTTTTCACCACCAATTTCTTACAGTACTCGCCGCCCGGAGACCACGTTCCCCCTGACCACGTGAGCCCGTCACCACAATCGATGCCGAATTGGCGGATGCGTTCGCCGCGGGAGAGGACTTTCGCCATTTTGGTTTTATCGTACTGAGTATTACCTCAAGTTCAAGAAATGAGAAAAAGTGAAAAATGTAACAGCTGAAAAAAAAATGGCATAGCACCTTTCGTGCAACAATCGTGACACTAAAAAAATGTTTACCGGCCGCGAGAAAATCAGGAAGGCCCGCGGCGAGCAGCCAGACAAGTTCGAAGAGGAGGTTGCGCAGGAGCTTTTCAACCTGGGACTGAGCAACAACGATTTGAAATCCGACTTGCGGGAACTGTACATCCTGTCCGCCAAACAGGTCAATGTCGCGGGAGGGAAAAAAGCGATCGTGCTGGTTGTCCCGTTCAAGCTTCTCCGCAATTACCACAAGATACAGCAACGACTCGTCCGTGAGCTCGAAAAAAAGTTTAGTGGCCGCCACGTTGTCATTATCGCGCAGCGCACGATCCTCGGCAAGAAATTTGCGCGGTCGAAGAAAAACAAAGGGCCCCGCCCGCGGAGCAGGACACTGACTGCGGTGCAAAATGCGTTGATTGAAGATTTGGTTTACCCCACTGAAATCGTCGGGAAGCGGACCCGCGTGAAGTTGGACGGTAAAGTCATGAAAGTTTTTCTGGACCCGAAGGACCAGGTGCAGGTAGAAACGAAGCTCGAGACGTTCGCTGCCGTGTACAAGCAACTCACCAACAAAGACGTGACCTTCGAGTTTCCCGTCTTGAAGGAATAATCGCTGTGGTTTGTATGTGCACGTGTCGGTAACCCGCCCTCATCCTCCCCTGCAGCATATATTACATCGTTGTCACACTTATTCGATACCAGAGTCTCTGCCACATGTCGCGTGGGAGACACGGGCATTGCCATGTTATTACCAACAACATGCAGCAGCTGCGAAGATTATTATGCCTTCGCGGTATCGTAGTAAATAAATACACATCAGCACAACCTAATAACTGCCCGTATATATTAGTAGATAGTAGGTGAACATTTATTCTACTGCAGCCGTTAATGGATACTCATGGTGATTAATTTTTATGAATCGTTTTACCGGTTCCTGATGCATACGAGGATGAGGTGCACGACTCTCCTTGTGACAAAAAAATATTATAAAATATAAAAAATAATAATAATAATATTATGCATATATATATATATATACAGGGTGCCCGAAAAATAGCTAATGAGCACACTAAAAATGGGTTGAGAAGGTGATTTTGCATAGGCTGAGCGTGCAAGCGTGCTCAGAACATTCATATCTAAATTATTACCGACCATCTTGTACGTTTTTTATTTGATTATATTTCCTTGCTTTTGGCCCCAAAAAGGGCCCGCGGTCGCCGACCGCTAGCGAGCGCAGGCGAGCGCAGCGGTCGGCTGGCGCTACAAGTGAGCCGGATACCAGGCAAGCCTGGTCGGCACACATACACATACTCGACGTACCACTCCACCCTTATTTATACCAGATGAAACTCCCCCGCCGTGGATTTCCTACGTTTCACGCAACCCCCTGTGGTTATGCCCCAACTAAGGCAAAGTATAAATAAATAGAATAATCTTACATTATTCTGTAAAACGAAACGGTTTCTCCGCTTTGGAAATCCGCGGATTTCCAAAGCGGATTTCCAAAGCGGCGCCCTTTTTAAAACGTAACCACCGTTTCAAGTAATATACATAAGCAGTATTACCAACAACTACCGGTAGAAGATCATGTACCCTTAGTACTGCGAAACTTGCTCCAGCAGCACTCGTTAAGAGGTGAAGGAGAATTTTGGATCGAAACGCGATAGCCGTTTCGATACCAAATCAAAGTTTTGTTTTGAGTCCCAGTTGCCACCTCTCAGTAAAGAGAGAGCGGTACTGGAACAGTAGAGGTAGTCTCAACCAAGTTGAGACTAGAGTGCTTTAGAGGTGCAGATCTCACGATAAGAGCTTAACCTTTGTTCACCTCCGACCAGGCTTGCCTGGTATCCGGCTCACTCGTAGCGCCAGCCGACCGCTGCGCTCGCTGCGCTCGCTAGCGGTCGGCGACCGATACTTCGTTCGCCTCCTACCAGGCAAGCCTGGTCGGAGGTGAACAAAGGTTGCTACCCACCCACATCTCGACTTTTTATATATATTTATCCCTCCGCATGCCTGGCGAGCAGTTCGCGGGCATGTGATTTGTAAGTGCACGGCTGCGTGGAGCGCTATGTTAATTGGCTCAGACGCCATAATATACCCATATGCACAATACAGGTATCTTTAATCTATAGCCAATACATGATTCTCCGCTCCCCCTCACGTAATCTTACAAATTCATCAAAAAAAATAAAAAAATATTAGTATTATGTTTAGGCACAGTGCAGCAGGGCAGTGGGAGGCTTTCTGGGCACTTTTGGAAAAAAAAGTCGAAATCATTACAACTATTGTATTTTAATAACAGTACTATGGGTGGAGACTTTTACTCAAAAGCAGCTGTATATTATTATTATTTATTGATTTGAGTTATTGAGTTAACCCAACAGTGCATATGCATATCAGTGAGGCTGGTGCCTTAGGTTGAACTCACATCATCATAAATGAAAGGGGGAAATAGCTGTTTACTATTTTTTTCCCGTACTGTTCTAAACAGTAGATCATAGGACAAGTTTATCTTTTAGCATCTGCCGTCACTATTCATATTATTATATTTTTTATTTTATTTTATGCACATATATATATTATAAATATTTATAAAAAACACAAAAATCGAACTAATATATATTATATTTTATGCACATATTATTTTTCTCGGTGCACCGCCTTATTAAATATCGACTCGTCGTTTCTGTGATTGTAGCTGCGAAAAGAGAACGTATAAAAAATAAATGGCACCCTCGATACGGTAGTGATAACCAGAAAGAAAAGCAGGCACGGGTTCGTACGATGCGGCACACTACTGATGGTGCCTCTCGATCCAGGCATGGCCGGGCACAGCACTCAGCGGCATCCTGTCCTTGGCCTCTTTACGCAACAGTGCCTTCACAAAAGAGCGAGCCTCGGCGGAAATACCCACGGGAAAGTGCAGGTCAACTTTTGATATCCGTTGATAGGTCTGGTTGTGGCCTTCCGCTTCGAAAGGCGGGCTTCCGACGATTAATTCATAAGCGAGCACCCCAAGGCTCCATATATCAACCGAGGCATCGTGTTCCCGCCCAGCAATCATTTCCGGGGGCAGGTAGTCCAACGTACCGCACAATGTTTTGCGGCGCGACGAGGGTGCGTGAACGGACCAACCAAAATCGGCGATTTTTATTAGTCCCCCGTGCCCGATCAGCAAGTTTTCGGGTTTGATGTCCCGGTGGATAACGTGTTTGCTGTGGCAGTAATGCAAGGCATGGGCAAGCTGCTTGATGTAACGCGCTGCCCTTTGCTCCGAGAAAGATCCACGCTTGACCAGGTCACGGTAGAGCTCGCCTTTCATGGCGAATTCAAGGATAAGGTAGATTCGCTTCGCATCGTGAAAGTAACCGTACAAGCGGAGCACGTTCCGGTGGCGCAAGTGCGACTGGATTTCGACCTCGCGGCGCAATTGGTGCTCAACGCCTGCTTTGACCAATTGCGATTTTTGCAGAACCTTCAGCGCGACTAGGAACTTGTGCCGGCGTTCCCGCGCCAGGTAGACGTTGCCAAATTTACCGCTGCCGAGCTTGCGGCCAATCTCGAAGTCGCGTAGCGTCCAATTCTTCTGTTGCGCCATGAAGAGGAAGCTCTGCGCTTTCAAATCTTCGCGGCGGCCGCCCAGCAGCTGCCGTTTCGCCGTTTCGTTTGGATTTCCGGCCCGCCTTGCACGGCCGTTCACTCACAGCAAAAGTCGCCGACCGCTAGCGAACGCAGCGAGCGTCTCATGTTGAGAATATGCCACCACAAGTGCATACCAACATACATGGCCACAAGGCACAAATCACAAGTACCCCACTAGCCCAGTGTCACTGTGGATAGCAAGGTACCCAATGATAGGGATGATGATCTAATAGATAATATGCATATCAATTAAAACATAACCGTTAAAAAAAATAAAAAAAAAAATAAAGACCTGCTGCGCTCTACACATTGGCTCTACACCCTGTTGTTGTTTCTTCAGCCGCCGCCCCCTTCGGCGTTCCACCACCAGGCGATTCGGAAAAGACGCCCTGCTGAGCCACCTCATCCGTATTCGCGTGACTCGACGGGTGGCGTGGCCCGGCCGTGGACTGCCATGCTTGGGGAAGAGAGACGTGTGTAACAACGTGGACAGCCATGCTTAACATGGGCAGTGCGCCCAAGCCGGTGGGTGCGGGGGCACCCCTTCAGCGCACCCGGCACACCATACTGCCCTCGTTAACGCTAGGCGTGGCGAAGAAGAACCCCGCGTGTTCGTCCGGCGCCCGGTTTCGCCGGAAAGGGTGCAGTTTACGCACCGACGCCACTGCCAACGCGGGTGGTGGTGGCGGTGGAGCGTTGCGTGGGAAAGCCTGGGAAGTGGTGGTTGGGTTCCCCCTCGGCGCATCCGCTGAAGCCTTTGAGATGGGAAGAGCGGCCGAGCGCGACAGCGTGCGGACCGCTTTCAACGTTGTCGCGTGTGTCAACGTCGTTTTGACGGCTGTCCTCTTTGTCCACACCAAGATTGGTGGCGTTTTCGATCTGGCACGGCACCCGGCAGGCATGGCGAATCGGGCCGGGACTTCTATCGGCCCCCAAATAGCCAGTGCCCTCGCTATTCAAGGCCTTGGGGTATGGGCCGTGCGGAGTTGTGGCCTAGGCGGGCATGGTGAAGCCGTTGTTTTGCGTTTGTCGTGGCAGCCAAAATCTTCTACCCTCGTTGCGTTGTACCTCCTGTGTTTACCCGCGCACTTTTTTGTCTGCGTATTGCATGTTCCTTACTTCTTATACGTGCTGCGATACATCGTGGACTTTATACAGCTGCTGCTTGCACTGAAACATTTTTCTCGGGCCAAATACTGCTGGTTCCCTGCGCCTGGCTCAAGGGTGACAAACCATCAAGTGCGATCACGCTGAGAACAAGAAGAATCACCGGCTATTACCGCTCCCCGTGGTTTCGTATCGATCGGAAGAGGAGGCGGGGGGACAACCGGACATTCACTACCAGAATGCTTTTATCCTTACCCTGGGGTAAACATCGATTCCCGGTCCGCCCCCACCCAGATGATGCCCCCAGAGAGTTACTTGAAGATGCCACGAGTGCGCCCTGACATTGAGACTGGTTCCAGCCAGCAGCAACCAGTCTTCAAAGATGGTCCACTTTGCGCAGTTTTTTTACCCCAGGGTATGAAAAAAACGATTTCTAAATTTCAAAAAAAAAAAGAAGTTATGGTTAGGTCCGGCACCTGGTGCCGGACCTTAAAATGCACTAAATGTGAGGCTATGAAATAAATGTTTTTGAACAAACTTTTTTTGACGTTTTTTTCATAAAAAAATCGCACCCACCGACTTGCCATCGCCATTTTGGGCAAAACACCCTTCCCACATCTCATGGCTCCCAAAAGCACCCTATCGCTGCGCCTATCTCGGTCCATGCGGGTCCCACAGCCCCCATATTTGAGTATGGTGCCCATATAATAAATAATATGTCACCCTCAAGCGTAGTGAGCGCCCATTGGCGGCAAATGGACCCGTAAAGGATCGTATTGTGTTCGTAATCGATCGAAAAATCATGGTGTCATCATTCTTCCATCGAGAGTCTCATGGCGATGGAGCGCCCCAATGGCGCGCCTGGGGCCCACCCACGGGACCAATACCGGTCCCCGGGCGCCCATATTCGGGTATGAGGTACCTTAGGATATAAACGTTGTGCAGCACGCGGAATCAATTGGGGGCTTCATTATGGACGAAATTATGATTGCCATGTGCGATATGGGCCAAAACCTGCAAAAAATTCTGGTTGCTGGCTGGAACCAGTATTTTTTAACTAAGTGCACATGGCCCAATGGATCTAATAGTAACCTGTCGACATAGTACTATAAAAATCTATGTACTTTATTCAACCCGGATCCATCGATTGCAGGGCAAAGACTGCATCAAGGGGGCGTAGAATAAAGATTTTTCCTCGGCACTGATGAGAGTGACAGTACTCATAAATGCCTGTATAAATGAGGTATAAAGTCCCAGAGTAATTTATCTTTGATATAATATTTTTGTAAGGTCTTTTTTATAAATTGTAACATAAATTGTGTTGGATATACAGTAGAAGAATTTTTAATTCTTGGATTGTGAGTTTTATGGATTTTATCAGATCCGATTTGCAGGAGGTATCGAGACATTCTAATTGCTGTTTCAATGACTGTCCCCATGTTTTGTTTATTAGGTGTGAAGCTTTCGAAATGGTGGTATCTAAAACGTTTTTGTTTGTTGTGTTGCTCTATGAATTGTTGGTTTTTATTGAGGTGTTTTATTGTTATTTTGTTGTGTTTTGAGAATATTACTGTTGCCTCGAAAAAAATGAATTCCGAGTTGCTGTTTTATTATTATTATTATTTTCTGAGATGTTTGTGGCTTTGTTTTCTATAACCATCTCTTTATCATAGCAGTTAGATAGTTGCTCTACGAAAAGTATGACGTCTCGGCGGCCAATTTTATCGTTCTTCTTGTATGCAGCGATTGCTATTTGGTCATCCATATATCTAAAACCGTTATTTACGGTTTTAAGCACACGGGGTTGGTTATTTTCTATCTCTATTTGATGGGAATAGAATGTGTTCAAAATATATGCACACCAATGGTGCTAATGCGG
>Ga0099798_10662_pt1 | contig 10963 bp, 5 predicted proteins | sample Uncmet_Sort29A_1_FD_89870 | JGI IMG/M metagenome (GOLD analysis project Ga0099798, IMG submission 89870) | Marine eukaryotic communities from CALCOFI LINE 67, Pacific Ocean - CN13ID_Sort29A_1 | ecosystem: Environmental > Aquatic > Marine > Oceanic | place: Pacific Ocean: Monterey Bay | collected... | reverse complement strand
ATCGGTGTTTGGGTTTTGTTTGTTGGGTTTCCCACCAATGGCCCGGAAGCTCAGACAATTGCATTGCAATGATTGGTTTAATGGTCATGTGTTGGTGGACTTGCTGCTGGTGGACTTGCTGCTGATGTTGAAGCGGCTGGGATCCGTAACCATAGGCATGCGAGCCTTGCTGGGGCGCAGGGGTTTGCACCATCCCCGGGTTTCCATACATGTTACCATTGCTCCCATACGCGTTACCAGGACCACCGCTCCCAAAACTATTCCCAAATCCCGCTTTCCCTCTTTTGTTCGCCTGGCTTTGGTTTTTCCCAAACCTTCCATACATGCTGCTATACTCAGTCATCCAAGGAGACTGAGAGGTCGATGAGAAGCACTCGACCAGGAGGCCGATTCCGAGGAATAGCAGAGCGAAGACGCAGGGGATTAGACCCACGCCACGACCTGGGAGGGGATTTGGGGACGGATTATTGGCGATGGATTATTGGAGATGGATTATTGGGGATGGATTATTGGGATGGACTTTTCGGAATGCTTTAGGAAATGAATTGGAGAATGAGTGTGATGATAACTTCTAAGTAATATTATGCTGAGTTACCCACCAAATCTAATAGTCAAATGAAAACAATCGCTGCTCTACGAACTATACGAACAAATACAATCACAGTCTGAGTAACTAGGAAGAGTCCCTACCTGGGTTCCTCAACGTCCCAACCCACCCAATAAAGGGAGCAGCGATGGCGGTGACGACTTGAGGGTTGGTGAAGCCGAAAGCCACATCCGTCATTATCGCGAGATGGCCGCCGAGGAAGACGACCTGATGGGAATTTGAATTGTGAGGATCACTTGGAGTGTTACAGTTACGTGTAGAATGAAAGTACTTAGTTACAGTTGTTGTTCAAAGATGTATACATTGTAGAAAGTCAATACCATGCTCGATTTCAATACAATTGTATTAATTTCAGTGTGAGTTCTGGGAATATTTAGTCACCACTCACACCTATTCCTTGATGATGATTGTGACTATGATTTTCCTTACCAGAAAACACGCATAAGCACACAAAATCGCCACGAAGAGGAACTTGCTAAACGTCCTCCCCTTCTCCCCAATCGTAATTGCGCAAAGGTTATCGAATCTCTGTCCATTATGCATCCCAACTACGTACATGGTGTTGATGATGAGGTGGGCTGGGGGATTTTTGGTTTGTATTATAATTTCGTCGGTGTGGAAAAGGCTTTGCGATAATGACATGTTGTTTTGACTTATCGGTTTGAGCTTTTGTATCTAATACTCATTTGTACCTTATTATAGGTATCATTTGTTTAAATTTCGACACCAGAGTACTCAAGCCCAACAAGCCCGAAATATACACCTCGTGTTCAAATGTCGAAACCATTTCATTCAGTTCGTCACGACACTATTTCATTCACTTTGTCACGCATATGTAATATCCGCGACTGTACTTCCCATCCCAAAACAAAATCCAATCAAAACCTTACATAATCTCCACATCAAGAGCGCCGAAAATTATCATCAAGGCGAGCACGCCTGACAGTGAACCATACAACTCCTTACATAATCTCCACATCAGCAGGGCCGGAATCACCAAAGCCAACGGCCCCAAAACGTACCCACACTTCTTGCAATAATAAGGCACATGGAAAGGCAACGTACTCAACATCGACACCACGAGTTGAACGGTGGCATTTGTCCCGGTCGTATTAGTGTGCTGGCCGTCACGCTTATTATGATTTTCGTCCTCCGACTCCTTCTTCTTCTGTGAGAGCCAACCTCTTGGTAGTCCTGCTCGCGTAGGAACGACTTGAATGGAAACGCCAGTAATTGCACTGCCCATGTTTCCCCTTTGCGATCGGCGGATGATGGAAGTTCCCCCTTTGTTGATAGCGGCGTCGTCAAACTGGGGGTAGGTGGAGAGCTCGGCGATGCCATCGGCTGCAATTCCAGCATAGTTTCCACCGATGTTTTTATCACCGCCATGTGGCCAAGGAAAATTACTGCCTTCACTGCCATGTTTTCCTCCTCCGATCATTCCAGCAACTCCAGGAAGTTGAACACCAGCACCACCACTACCATCAGTCCTCTTAAATTTTCCACTACCAATGTCAGAAGGCTTGTTGACAATGTCATCGCCTTTCCCACCACCAATGCCAGAAGGCTTGTCACCACCTTTCCCGACATTCTCACCACCTCTGTCACCACCTTCCCCCCCACTCCCGCTCTCAAACTCCATTAGGGCGTCGACGTCCAACCCAGGCAAACCCTGCTCCCTGGCCCACAGCAGAAACAACTCCTGTTCATCTTCTGCTTCGTAAATTCTACTTCCGTCGCCATGAATCTTCCCTGCATTTGCTTGCCTTTGTTGGAATAATTCTTTGTGGTGCCGCCGGAGTTCCCTTGCGAGTTGCTTCGCACGAGCCTGTTTGTACTGCTCGTGGTGCTGGAGGCGGCGGTCGCGTTCTGCCTCTTGCCTACGTTCTAGGTCTTTTCTCGCCTTCTGCTGCTGAATTTGAATCGCGTGTTGACTTATGGGCAGACTGGGCTTGTTGAATCTCCCGATACTCGCGCTATCAGACAACGTGCGGATGGTGCGGGCGTGGCTGATGCCGCTCGATGAGAAACCTGGTCCTATAGATCCCCCTATAGATCCCGCTCCGGTAGTATCGAGACTCATCCGACTAGCTCCGATCAAACCATCGCTATCAAAAGATAAGCGGCTCTCACCAATATTATTTCCACCTGTCCTATTATTAACTCCTCCTCCTCCTCCGATTTCACCTCCTATCTCAGACGAGTAAGCTCGATCCCTCTGAAAATTGGTGTCTAGCCTGTCGTGCATATGGAGTGTGCTTGGATACTTCAGAGGATCTCCCGCAATCGCATATTTTGTGGGATATTTCAACGGATCTAGTGGATCGCTGCTGGTTGTCGGAACAATGCCATCGCCCGGAGAAAGCGTTCCTGGCACTCGTGCGGGCGGCGCTGTTCCGGCAGTCATGGATCCCGCAGTACTCCCCGCAGTAACTCCCCCAGTAACTCCTCCCCCCTCCATCACCCCTCTGGCTACAGCTACATCTGTCTGCCCCACCCCCGAAGACACGGAAGTGGCAGTTAAGTCCGTCACTTTTCCTTCAGAAATATCCGTCCTTCCTTCAGAAATATCCTTGTCTGAGTCGGGTTCGCGCCAGTTCTGAGCAGTGTTTATGAGCGCTTGCGACTCAGCTTCAATTTCTGCGAGAATATGCGTCTCCAATGCTTTCGAGTCCCCTAAAAGCAGGTCGAAATTCTGCTGGGTACTTGTTTGCTGAGTCGGGAGATTTTGCTGAGACTGGAGGTTTTGCTGCTGCTGTTGCTGCTGCTGCTGTTGCCAGAAGACCTGCTGAGTCTGGAGATTTTGCTGAGTCTGGAGATTCTGCTGGGTCTGGTGAGCTTGTTGCTGCTGTACTTGTTGCTGCACTTGTTGCTGTTCGTAGTTTTCCCGCTGACGATCATACGTGAGATACTCATTCGTGCCTGCAGCGTCATCACCTTCACCAAATGCGATATCACCCTCAGCCAGTGCAGCAGCCGTCACGGTACTGGTAGCTGCGTTTGTCACTGCAGGTGTAGGCGCAGAACCCTCGCTAGGCGCAACATTTGGAACAATAGCAGTGCCGATCGCTGGAACTCCTCCGGGCTGGTCCGTCGGTACGCCGTCTGAGAAAACTGCAGCGATACCGGCTGCAGTGCCATCTCTACCCACTACTGCTGTTTGAATTCGGTTCTCCTCATCCTCTCTCCGTATCCGAGTCGCGTCTCCTATTCGACTACTATCCACCCCTATTCGATTACTATCCACCCCTATTCGACTAGCACTATCCACCCCTTCTCCCCTTCTATCCGCATTCCTTTCCTCATTCCTTTCCTCCCTCCTTTCCTCCTCGCCTTCTCCTTCTTCCCCCTCGTCCTCTTCCTCCTCCTCTCCCTCTTCAATCCTTGCGAGATGTTCATTATGCCTTATAGTACGCTCATATTCTTCCCGGATTGCTGCATTTCTAGCCTCTTTACTCATGCCTCTTCGCCAGTTCCTGTACTCTTTGCGCCAGCCGGGTTTCGCCCGGTCCAGGTAGGAGGAGAAATCACGGAGGTCGGACATTTTGAGGGATTATGATAGCCTTAGGCGGTGTTAATAATGACGAAGTGATGGAATAGGTGGACGATAACTTATTTAAAGTGGATGTAGATGGAGTAGAAGTAGAATAGGTGGAGTAGAAGTAGAATAGGTGGAGTTTGCCTCAAGTACTGCCCTGCATCTACTGGTGCTTGAATGCCCTACAAATACTACTCGAATTATAACTTAAGAGCTCGGAGTAGTAGTACTTAATCTCTCGCCTCTCGAAGTGTATATGGATCATGATCAAACCTACAAGCGACACTCAAATAGCAAGCCTGCCATTTGAGTTTTCAACGCGCGCCACAGTGACATGATAGTACGGTGGATGCGGGCGTATCTCCTTTCTACTTACCAATGTATAAACGTGGCTCGGTAATAATCTTCCGTACTTAATAATATTCTTTGTGGTGTGTAATACTGTGATCTATCTAATATCTATTTCCCACTACTTCCTGAACACTTTCCCGAATATTTCCCCTAAAGACTCTCAAATGTGCGACGGGGTGCCGGGCACAGCTAAAGCTTTAGCTGGCACTGACCCACAGCCTTCCGTCGCGATCGGATTTTACAGTTCCCCTCGGATTCCTGCGGATATTGTTAGTGGAAATTCGTTTTTTGATATTTATAATTTTCGGGATCGTTGTATACTAGTAGGCGATGCAGATGTGGTGAGATTTTTGGGATTCAACAATTTCAACTCCGCAATACTATATTACTGGTAGTATGTAATGCAGACATTTTTCTTAAATTTTCTTGGGAGTGCGATCGGTAAATCGGAATTGGGATTGGAATACCATTTGGATTCGTTTTATTGGGAATGTGAGCGAAATGATAATCGGGATGCCCAGAGTGGACAATATCAAGGGATAATGATAAAGGGTGCTTGTCAGTGATCCCGAATTTTGGTAATCAAGTAATTATTTATTGGGAAATTTGAGTTTGTGAGAATTGTTCGGGATTTGGAGCTCTTACATTGACAGCGAGTGTCGAAAATTTGCCAAGTTCGTAGTAAAAAATCGAGGGTTCAAAAATAGTCTGGGTAAATTCAAATTTGAAGCCCGCGAACAAATAAATTCAAATTGGGGGAAAAAAATCGACTTAAACACAGATATAATCACAATCGAGATATGCGCACGGAAAAATCGATTTAATCACAGGTTCAATCACAATGCAGGAATGCGCACGGGATTCGAATTGAAAATAGATTTTGAGAATGCAATCCTCGCCTCGTCAGTCTAAATACGTTCGCTTTGATGTTGAACTCACACACTGCATATTGACAATTCCAACTCTTAAATTAATTTGACAATCTTGAACATAATCTAAACAATCAATCAATCAATCACAATAACTGCGTATCAGAAAACTTCAAAAAAACTGGTTTTTGAGTTTTTCATCAGGTCCTACTGAAATTGCGGATTCATTACTGATTCCGGACCTCGGCGGATGTTTTTGGAGGGGGTTTCTGAGATTGAAATGAAGTTTCAGATCGTGATAGAGATGATTTCACCTATTCTTCCTTCGGCGCCCGCACCAGATCCACTGTCAGTTCACTAATCGCTCCGCCCGTCTCCCTCAACTTCCCGTCGCCAACTCACTTCCGACTGCGCCAGTCCGACATTTGAAATTTGTCGACTGAAATCTCTATCACATCCCTACTATCAGCCTCAAGTTCACTCACTTCGATGATTCTGAAACACTGAATTCCCGCCAAGTTAATATCCCCGCACTCGCCCGTAAAGTCGCTCCGAAGACTGGAGTGTGACCGGTTCAAAGCCTCGCGGCCGAATCAGCCCTACTCCTCGCTCCTCGAAAACTTCCCCAGGGAAATGCTTCGTGCGTTTTGGAAAATCGTGACAATAACTGCGCTGCCCCACGCCGCATTAAATATACGGGACAGAAACAAAACGAGGCTTGTGAAAGTCTGAGCCACAGAGGGTCTCTGTGGGAGAGAAGGTTAATAGTTAGTAGATTAGAGATTCTATTTGAGCAGAAAGTCAGTAGCGTGCCCGACCCAGCAAGACACCGATCGCGTCGACATCTCTGAGTGACGAGCTCGAATTCGTGAATTCCAGAAGCGAATTCGCCGAGCTTCCGAATTCAAAATCCCAAAAGGAGATAGGTGCCACAGGAGAAGCTCGAATGCGCTGTGCACCCCAACTGCAAATTCAGAAACTAATGCACTGCTACTACGTACGACGGTGGGGGCACGAGATGTCCCACATCCACAACGGACAGCTCTGGAGGTGGTCAGCGAGAATGTCCGGAAATTGCTGAATCACGCCGACTTGGCCCCAGCCTGGTATGGAGATGTTTTCAGGATTGCATCCGTCGCTGACCATCTGGGCGAACTGGCGGCCCTGCTCTTGCATAATCTCGAGGTGGAACTGCCTTTGCTGCTGCTGTAGCAGGGGGCAGCTGAAGAGGAAATGCTCGGGGGTCAGATCAGCTGAGCACCGACAGATCTTGACATTGCTAGCGTTCTTTCTCCAGGGTCTGAATCCGTGGGCGAAGGTGAGGTCGCCGAGGCGCAGTTGGGAAATGCATTTAACATAATCTAAACATGTTGATGGTGAACTCACAAAATGAATATTGACGATTCCAACTCTTGGCAGTCTAAACATAGTCTAAACATGATAATTGCGAACTCACACAGTGACGATCTCCGAGATCCAGTCGATCTGATCACTCACGACATGCTTTTGAAGACGATGCTAAAATCATATGACAGCTTCTGAGTCATTTCAATTTTCTTCGATGATGTTAGATACAATTAAATCGTACAACCACTGCCTAATTAAAAACTCACGTAGCCATGGTGCGATGTGCAGTTTAATTGCAGACTCACTATCTAAACTATATCGTGGGTTGTTACGGACCGATCGGGAGTCTACACCAACAATTCTCGATACTGGCTTTTTTCTTTTCTAATGGCAACTTCGTGCAGAGTTCGAGCGGTTGCTCCCTTTTTTTGTGTTTTTGTTAGTATTTTTCGTCATCGCAGCCCCGCCCTGCCTCTGCGCGATGCGTCGGACAACCTTCTCTGACATGTCCGGCTGTGATCAATGATGCTGCTTTTCGAGGTTTTCTTCCTTTCTGTGTATCATTTTAATTCTATCATTTCAATTCTGTCATTTTAATTCTATCATTTTAATTCTGCTCTATCAGTTTAACCTGCGATGTTCTAATGTCTATACCTGCAATGTTCCAATATCTATGCGTGCGATCATATGTTCTAACATTTATGTAACCTAATATATGGTGCTACGTGTTCTAATACATGATGGTATTGTTCGAATATATGATGTAACCTAATATACGATCTTGCAAATGCCTACGCTGCTTTTGTTCTAATATTTGTATCACTCTATTTTGTGTCTATACCTCAGATGTTCTTTCTAGTATGTGTGTAACCTGAATGGATTGAGATTGGTATCCGAATGAAGCTATTACGTTTCCGCTGATGGACTGTGGTACGAAATTATAACTATTACGTCATCACGGATGGGCTGTGGCGCGAAATTGTAGATATTACGTCATCACGGGTGGGCTGTGGCACAAAATTACAGAGGTTACATCGTATGCAAATAAATCACATGAATTGGATGATCTTGGGATGATGAATCAATTAGATAGATATATTATTAGTTGAGCTAGATACCGTGAATAACTGTGATGCACCAATAGTTTGGAATGCTGAATATAATGAACTACTATTTAATGAGCTGAAAATAACCTAATTTGAACTTTACCGTGAAAGCGAAAATACAGTGCTGTGATCCAATTCGACGGAATTGACGATGCAATAATTTGTACACGAAAGATTGGCATGTACGCTCACCGACCACTGCCAACGCCACTCTCTCCACAAGAGTGAGATAGCATCTCACCCTCATGAACACCGATCGGGATGGCATCCTCCATCAAATGGCCACAAAGTCTCACTCGGTCAATGTCATGTGATGCACACGGCATGTCCCGAGTCGAGACCATCGCTTGATCCTCTATCAAGTCTTCTAAAGCTAATCGCTGCATAGTACATGACTTCGGTATCAGATTTCTTAATTTTCTTCCTACTCATCTCGAGAAATTAACTGCATTTATTCATTATGATTTTGTAACTCAAACTCAGAACTGGATACGATCTGTGAACAAGTAATATAACATCTATGAAGATATACAACGTATGCGATGAACAATGTGAAATGAACAATATATGAAGATATACAATATATGAGTTTGAACTTCGTTGATCTGGAAAATACATCTGTAATTCAAATTGCGTCCTCCTCTCATGCTCTAATACCTACTATACTCTACAATAATTGCAATATCCAAACCACCAATACAACAACTTGCACCTCTCCCGTGTTTGGCATCACCCTTTGCCGAGCTCGCCTCAACCTGCTCTCAGCCCCTCTCTCATCCCTTGCTCCCCCCAATATGTGTTAATCCTCCAGTATTATACACCCCGCCTCAACCCCCTCCAATATCAATAAATACACCTCTTCCCCGCTCCCCACTCAATACTCATTCATCCACTTATACTCTCCCCTACACAATACTCCTTCATCCATTCCATTCCCCACATACTATATTATCCGCCCCCAATACATTACCCCAGGTATACCCTCTTCACGCCCCCCCACATTCACGCCCCCCACATCACAATAAAGAGGTTCCTCCACCATTGTCAATGCATTGTCAATGCACTGTCAATGCACTGTCAATAATTTGTCAATGATTGGCAATGATCGGCCTCCATTGTGATGATTACGGCCGCCGGAACGGGTCATCCGCCTCAGTTCATGACCCGTTCCGCCGGCCGCAGGCGCTCGAAGTGCGACGCCTCCGAGTCCTCCTTCTCCCCAAGATGCAGACGTCGTACGGGCTCCTTGTTCCGCAGGAAGTAGAAAACCACCGCCACGAGGACGACAACCACCACCATGGCAATCAAACCCACCAGCTTCAGGTCAATTTTGCCCTGGGATTCTTCACTCTTCCCCTGCTTCTGGCCAGGGTCGATATTCCGGGCTGCGACGGGAGGAGGTTGGATTTCGACGTTTTCCGACTCTAACGGATCATCATGCTGCGGATTCGTGATGGCGGCTCGTTTGAGGCCGGCCACATTGGTGCCGCCATGTTGGAGGGTCGCGCGTTCGACCTGGTTGAGGGGCGCTTCGGTGCCGTCAGCGTCATGCTCGGAGTCCATATCGACGCCCTTTGCAGAGTTACTCTCTGGGACGATGCCCGCCGGAATCTCACGCTCCGACCCGGTCGCCGGGAGGACGACCTCAGGGACATTTTCCTTCTGCGTTTCGGTGCGCTGCTCGGTGCTCTCGTGCTGGTGCTGCTGGTTCTCCCTGTCTGCGACCTCCTCATCATCGTCTTTTGGAATCGGCGCTGCAACGAGAGCCTGCACAACATCACCAGCGGCATTCGCAGATTGCATGGCGGTGGCGGCGCCCTCAGCAGCCTGAGCAGTGTCACCAGCAGCGTGGGCGACTTCCCGGAAGTTATCGACGAGACCGGTGGCGGCGCCCTCAGCAGCCCGACGGCTGTCGACGTCGTCATTTGCACGGTCTGGCTGGATGGCCGCCAGAGTCTCAGACTCGGACTCAGGGGGGATGACCACTTCCTCCGCGACCCTCTCAGAGACACTGTCCTGCTTGTGGGAGTCCTGCTCGGTGCTCTCGTGCTGATGCTGCTCGTTGTCCCCATCTGCGACCTCCTCAACACCGTCTTTTGGAATCAGCGCTGCAGCGAGAAGCTGCACATCATCACCAGCGGCACTTGCAGATTGCATCGCGATGGTAGCACCCGCGGCAACCTGGGCAGTGTCACCGACAGCGCGGGCGACCTTCTGGAAGTTAGCGACGAGACTCGCCTGCAACTTCTGGAACACTGCTTGCTTGTCAGCCTGCCCCTTGTCTGCGAAGGCCTGTTGGAGCAGCTCTTTTTTTTCTCGGAGAACCTTTGCGAGATCCTGCTGCAAAGCCACCAGCGCCTCCGCATGCCCCTTGAGGGACTCGGACGGCAGATCCTGCTCAGCGCGAAGGTTCTCGACTTCGCTGATGAATCCAGTGAGCGCCTTGTTCGCGGTTTCGCTGGCATTGGCCAGTTCCTTGCCTGCGGTTTCTGAGTCTCCGGAATCCAGAAGACCTCCAAAATCAGCATTCTTGAAGTCGTCAACCGCCTCCCGCGCGTTCTGCACAACACGATCCGCCTGCTTTTCGATTTCCTCAGCTTGGACCTTCATGAGTGTCATGTTTTTACGCTCAAAAGCCTTGCTGAGCTCTGTTTCTCCCATCGCAAATTCGGCCTGAAGATTCGCCACATCGGGCCCCACCCCAAGATTCAGAAAATCCTTGTGCTTCCCGACCCATTTGTCCAGATCCTGCATGGCAGATTCCTTGGCATCCGCGAATTGCTGTTCGAAACTGTGTTTGGACTCTTCGAGCTTAGTCAGCGGGATATCCGTATCCGTGAGTTCCGTGAGAATGCCCTTCACCTTCTCGTCGAACTCCAGCTTGACCTTCTTGACAGCCCTGGCCATTGACAACTTGAGCTTGTCTTCGAAAGCCTGGTTGAGCTCAGTTTTCTTTGCGTCAAATTCTTTCTCAAGCCGATCCTGCAAAGGCGGGTCACTCGCGTCTTTCTGGACTCGCTTGATCAAGCCCCCCGCCGTGTTTTTGGCAGCTGTGAGCTTGTGGTCTGCATCATCCCTAGCTTTGGCCAGCTCAGATAGTTCAACATCATCGTTGTGGTTCTTAACCACTTCGAGCGCGTCAGAC
>Ga0099798_10661_pt1 | contig 10970 bp, 12 predicted proteins | sample Uncmet_Sort29A_1_FD_89870 | JGI IMG/M metagenome (GOLD analysis project Ga0099798, IMG submission 89870) | Marine eukaryotic communities from CALCOFI LINE 67, Pacific Ocean - CN13ID_Sort29A_1 | ecosystem: Environmental > Aquatic > Marine > Oceanic | place: Pacific Ocean: Monterey Bay | collected... | reverse complement strand
CAAAAAACATCAAAAATCAACCTTTTTTAAAGATTTTTGGCCAAAAAATTCAAATTTTCTCCAGCACTGATTTACTCGGCGGCTTGTTAAGTGCGTTGAAAAATTCCGGATCGCACATAACAGCGGGTTTGTTCAAACTTTCTGGTCGCCAGGTCGGAAATCTCATTTTTAATCGTTTTTTGACCCAAAAACGCTGTTTTTTGACATTTTTTTGATTTTTTGACCAAAAAAATCTGTTTTTTTCCCGTTTCAACCTGGCGACCAGAAAGTTTGAAGTTTGCATGGAAACATGGCGGTTGAAAGGATGGGCAGCCAGTCACTAGCCGCGCCGAGTTTTAAAAGAAACCTAGTCGGTTTGCGGAACCTCGGTAATACTTGCTTTATGAATTCAATGATACAATGCTTGAACTCGATTGAACCTTTGCAGACTTTTTTCAGGGACAGGTTTCGTGATTCTGATTTGAACCACGGGGCAGAATTGAAAGGACGGTTAGCTAAAGAATTCCATAGCCTGTCGGAAGACATGCAGCAAGGCCGGTCGAACTCGGTTTTGTCGCCGGCCAGTTTACGCGCTTTGTTGGTAAGATATGCGCCACAATTTAACGGATACAACCAGCAGGATTCGCATGAATGTTTGAGGTTTTTCTTAGACGGTCTGCACGAGGATTTAAATAGGGTTCGGCGAAAACCGAAATACGTTGAGATGAAAGATATAAAAGGCGAACGCGTGTCAGATGCGTCCGAACGCTGGTATCAATATTCGCAAAACTGCGGCAATTCAGAAATCCAGGACATATTCGGTGGGCAGTTGTTTTCAGAATCCCACTGTGGTTCTTGCGGGCATAAATCGTGGACATTCGATGTGTTTCTAGATCTGAGCGTTGAAATTCCGCCCGGGCATAGGAATGTTGATATTTCCGATTGTTTTCGGCAGTTTTGTACGAAAGAGAATTTATCAGAGGATTATAGATGCGAGTCATGCAAACAGCGAAGAAAAATGACCAGAAGGCTGTCCATATTCAGACCGCCGCAGGTTTTATGTGTGCATTTGAAACGATTCACATTCAGTCGTTATTCTCGGGAAAAGCTCAATACATTGGTGAATTTTCCGGTGAAAGATTTCGATCTTGGAGAATTCTTAGAGCCCGAGGCGCGGGAACTTTTAGGCAGCAGTTCTGGTCGGTGTCTGTACGATTTAACACGATTTTTTTAATCCGACTCGTTTTTTGATAAGGCGTTTTTTTGATTTTTTTTTCCATTTTGAGTCGGTTCATAAAAATATCGTGTTATTTAGTCGCAGTTTCTCAGCATTGCGGCAACATGGGCGGTGGTCATTTCAATCTTTTCGATGCGTACATATTTTTGACAAAAAATGTCAAAAAAAGGCAAAAAACGGCGTTTTTTGGACCAAAAACGCATTTTTTGAGCCAAAAATTGAGATTTTATGTACGCATCGAAAAGATTGAAGTCATTACACTGCGATGTGCAAAGTTGGCGACGATTCCTGGGGCAGTTTTTCTGATGCTTCTGCTAGTTCAAGTTCACCAAGTGGTGCTGTATGTCCGAGTGCTTACGTTTTGTTTTTCGTTAGGAAAGGAACGGCGCGTCGCCGACACTAAGACTGGAAGACAAGTTGGGAAAAGAAATTTAATAATACAAGAGTCTGATTTAGTTTTTTATTCACTTTTGGTGGATCAAATCAAAGAAGTCAGATTTTGATTATTATTTTTCTGATCTTTTTTTCAGTTTCCTTAAAATTGTGTGCCTGTCACAAATTGTGGCGTTTCTGTTACAGAGAAAGTCGCATTTAAGCTGCATATTCCAAACAAACTGAGGCTGAAAAAATCAATTCAACAAATATTTTTTGTGACTTCAAAAAAATCCACATGTATTTACATGGAAAAAGTCAGACTGATATAGCAGGAGAAGACAGATTAATATCGAAAGCGAGAGAAGGACATTTTGTAGAATTTGAAGAGAAGTGAAACATTTTTAGTCTGGTCAATCTTTCTGTGTAATATAAAAATAGTACTAACGGCAAAATCTTTATGCGTTGGTTGCAGCGCAATTTTGTAACAAAATTAATAATAACAAAAGCATGATAGTTAGCATTTTTATTGGTGTCCTCGTTTTTTTTTTTTTTTAAATTGATTTTTTTGAAATGCATTTTGGGACGTGTTCTTCCTTTTTTTTTTTCATTTGATTTTTTTTCCCTTCTTTTGAGTGGTCTTCTTTTTTGAAATTTGTTCATCAATTTTACGCAAATAAAATTATTTGTTCATCAGAAAAAAATCCATAAGTATTTACAAACGTGAGTGAAGCAATTATTTTTAAGTTAACTTAGTGAAAATAATAGCCACAATAAAACCCCACACAAAACAATCAAAATGGGTGATCAGTATCTTTTCCGTGGGGCCCGGAATGCCGCACGTGAAAATACCTATGGTGGCATTACAGCCAATGATAGGAAGGATCAAAATGACCACAGATACAATGGTGATGGTTTGGCTGTCGAAGACGCATTACAGAACGGTGGGCGATTGTATTTGTCGAACATGAACATTAATGCAAATAAAGGTTGTTTGATTGATTTAATGGAGCAATACCAGGAAAATGACGATTTGGTTCAGATCCAAATCTTATCTTCCCAAGGTTATGGATACGCATTATTTTCAAGCAAGGACGATGCAAAAGCAGCCATGAAATCCTGCCAGGGGCGTAAATTTGATTGGACGGACTCAGCTGGTTTGAAAATTAAATGGATCAAAAACGGGGATTCAAAAAATATCAAGCGCCGCGATGACAGTGACAGTAGTGGATCTGAGTCGCGTAGCCGTGGTCATAGTCGCAGTCGGTCGAGCAGTAATTCTCCATCTCGAGGGCGTAAGTCTCCATCTCGGTCTCGGGGACGGAAAAGTAATTCCCGGTCCAGGTCTCGTGGGCGTGGAAATAATAGAAACGGGCGAGATAATAACCGTGGTAACGGGCGAGATAATTCCCGCAGGCGTGGTGGGCGCGATAATAACCGTGGGAACGGGCGAGATAATTCCCACAGGCGTGGTGGGCGTGATAATAACCGTGGGAACGGACGAGATAGAAGCCGTGGGAATGGACGCGGAAATGGGCGCGACGATGACCGCAGAAAAAACAATGATAGAAATGATCGCAAGCGCGATAGTAGTCGCGGCCGCGGAAATGGACGTGATAAGAAGGCTTCTCGCGATCGCGACAATCGGAAGCGTGACAACAGTCGTAGGAACGACCGCGGAAGAGAGCGTGATAATTCTAGAGGACGTGGGCGTGATAATTCTAGAGGGCGTGGACGCGATAACTCAAGGGGAAGGAGACGTTGAAATTTGGACGACAAAAAAAAAAATATTAAACGGATTATTTTGATGAAATTTTACGAAGACTTTAAAGAATTTAGAACAGACGATGATGCAGAAAACTGAATTAGGAAATGGAAAAAAACCGCACTTGGTCTCAATTGTGACCAGTTTTATTAATTATGTGTTTTAGGTGCATATTGTTGTACCCGAATATTTTCGAAACAGAATGGGAAAAAAGATGGTTTAACTATCTCTACAATTTTCAGACTTCTTTCTAGTATAGGTTCTGTTTTGTGTTGTTTACCATGATTGTGTTTCTCTATTTTCTTCTTCATTTAAGCAACAAACCCCCGATTACATAGTTTTTTTGTTAGTATCCGTTTCCTTCGGTAATTTGTGATTTTTGAGAGACGTCATTTTTCAAATAGACTTTGTTATCAGGGTATAAAATTGGCCAAAGTCTGAGAGAGAAGAAGAAACATGTTGCATATCATGTCATGTTTTTGTGATTTTCTTTTTTTTTTTTTTAATCCTCCCGAAATTCCCTGATAAATCCTTTTCTTTCAGGGTGTGGGAACAATCATTCTTTTCGAACCAGAAAGGGTGTGGGGAAATGATATCATTTCTTTCAGATCTTCTCTATTTAATTATTAACTGCTATACCTTCTATATTTTTTTTTCTTTAAATTCATAAATAATTATACAGCAGTTGTTCTCTCTCTTTCAGATCTTCTCCCAATTTAAACCGCATTTTTTAATTCAAACCTAATATGCCATAAACAAAACAAAATAAACACACTTTTAGATATACAGAGTCCTTTGGTCTAGTCGAATTTTAGATGGTTTTGTTCTCTACTACCTAATGTCTTGATCTAGCCTGAATTTATCTAGTCTAATTTTAGTCCTCTACTATATTATTGTCCAATTAGGTAATTATTCCGTACTTTAAAATTTTTTGTTAATAAATAGAACATATATTTTTTGCAACAAACCGCGTCGTTTGTAGATCTTTAATAATAAAACAGTTTGAGTATTCTTTGATTTCGTATTTTTTTACTATCAATTTTTATCAGCAGCACATTGTCACCATATTTTTGAACGTGATTTTTTTTTAGTGTATCAATTTATAAGTTGCAAAATCTCGCAAAATGGAGGAAAATAAAAAGAAACCGTGCGATGAGTCTGCACCTGGACCGGAATCCTTTGTCCATCCTAAATCCAATGCACCTGGAGCGGTGGTTTCAAGTAGTAATAGTACTAGCAGCGCCGCCGCACCCGTCGCTTCCCCAGAAACTAGGAATCTTATCAAAACGAATCCAGCCGTCGAAGAGATGTTCCGCCGTGTGGAACGAAGCAATAAAAATCTGAACATGAGACGATTTTTTTATATTTTAACTCATATTTTATAAGGGCCATATTTTAACTCAAAAAATATTTCAAAAAAAATTTAAAAAATATCATTGAAAAACGGGCACCAAAAAAATACAAAAAAAAAAAGTCAAATTACTATAAAAAAATCGTGTAGTGTCGAAAATTTTCCAAAAGAAGCGGCTGAGATTCTAGCTTTGCTCGGTTTTACTGGGAATGAGCCGAACCCGACCCAGGCACTTACTAATGCTATCAAACAGTTAGAAACAATACTCGAAATCAGAAAACAGGAAGAAGCGAAACAGGAACAATTGAAGAAAAACATGTCAGTGGAGGAACAGTCGGAACAAAAAATCAGTGCCGGAGAACAAGTACCAAAAGCGCCGAAAAACAACAGATCCTCCAGTTCGACTGACAATACTGCAGGGATGCCATCTTCTTCTTCCAACAATCATAAGATGGAGACGATCGGTGAGGTAACACGATTTTTTTATAACTCGGCTCGGTTTGTTTTTCTATTTTTTGGCCCAATATCACTAAAATTATTTGGTTTTTTGACATTTTTTTGTCAAAAACGAGTGTCCGTTTACTATAAACAAATCGTGTTAGGTGATAGAACGTGGTGGTATGGTTGAGTTTATCACTGGAGTGATCGATCAAATAACAAGATTTTTTTATAATCGGACTCAAAATGACAAAAAAAATCAAAAAAACCCTTAAAATGGGCCAAAAAATATAAAAAATGAGTCCAATTATAAAAAAATCGTGTTAAATCAGTCTTTCGGACGAGCCTTCCGGAGGTAGTGGTAATAACGCAGAGAAGAAAGAAAAGAGGAAGATGGACCAGGAACAAAAACAGCGTGAGCAGTATGGTGAACTGAGGACCGAAATTGAAAATGCGGAAAAAAACAATAGTAATGCGGGAAACAAAAAACCGAACACCGCGCACATTTTTGACAACAGGCGCCGTGATGCTAGTTCGAACAGTATTTTTTCCCGTTTACCTCCGCCCCTCCAATACGAATGTGTCGCCTTTTGGCATGAAATAACACGATTTTTTTATGAATAATTTTGGAAACATTTTTGTTTAGTTTTTGGTCCAATTTTCTTTCAAAGGTCTTTTTTTTTTTAAAAAAATATTTTTGGAAAAAATATCGGATTATAAACAAATCGTGTAAAATCTGGTCGACTCTTCCATTCCGGCAATCCAGTTCAAAAAAGGCCGCACTAGTTCAAACTTTCTGGTCGCCAGGTTGAAACGCGAAAAAAATCATTTTTTTTGGTCAAAAAATCGAAAAAATGTCAAAAAACAGCGATTTTGGGTCAAAAAACGATCAAAAATGAGATTTCCGACCTGGCGACCAGAAAGTTTGAAACTAGAAGCGGCATACAGGGCGCAACTCAAGGAGCAGGCAGAGAAAAATCCAGACGGTACTCTAAATGGCGCAATTATCGTGACGGTGTATAATTGATCAAAATGTTTCAAAAAAATGAGTTTTTTGGACCAAACGACACAGGGAAAACACACGTTATTTTGATCAGGCGCAAAAACCTTAAACATAGCAAAGGAAAATCAACTCAAGTGAAACTCATTTTTGCACATTTTTTTGACATTTTGGCCAAATTATGTACCGTCACGATAATTGCTCCATTTAGAGTACTGGTGCAGAAAATATTCCAATTAAACCGCCAGTCCATATGCTGGGATTCCCACCGCTGATGATCTTCGCACATGGGATCATTGTGCCAGTTTGGGGCTAACACGATGTTTTCATAAATTATCCGACTCAAAATGATGATCAAAAAAAAAAATCAAAAAGAAGCCCTTAAAATGGACCAACAAAATTGGAAAAACGAGTCGAATTATTTATTATAAAAAATCGTGTTGAGTTAGGATACAATCCGAGCTACGAACCGACGGATTTCGCGTACAACGACAGGAAGCTATTGCTCACTATTAATGATGATACGACGGCAGCAGTTAGCGGAGCAGAAGGACACAATGGCAAAGGAAACAACAAGGGTGGTGTTCTTGATCAGCCGTCTATGACCGAGCTAATTTAACACGATTTTTTTTATAATCCGACTCAAAATGGATCAAAAAAGTAAAAAAAAAAACCTTAAAATGGGTAAAAAAATGGAAAAAATGAGTCGGATTATAAAAAAAAATCGTGTTATTTTCCCGCCGCACTTGCAGCACCTTGTGCAGGACAAGATTGGCATGGAATTAGTGGAGAAAGAAATGACCATGTTAAGAACAGTAAGGCAAGCTACTGAAAAATTCTCAGATGAAACAAACACTAACATGTACCACATGGCTGTCGATACACCACAGCCCTACGTGATTCCATTCCCTGAGATAACAAGTTTTTTTTTTTAATCGGTTACTCATTTTTTTGTATTTTTTGACCGCAATTTTAAGGTTTTTTTTTATTTTTTTGATAGTAATTTTTGAGTGTCCGATTATAAAAAAATCGTGTTAGATCCAGCACGGCAAAACGAAGCTTTGGTCGTACGCGTTCACCTTGGAGTTCACTTTTAATCCCCAAGCCATTTAACACGATTTTTTTATAATCGGACTCAAAATGACAAAATTTGCAAAATGGCTCAAAAAGGAAAAAACGAGTCCAATTAAAAAAAAATCGTGTTATTTTTAATTTCTCAGAGTATCCGTTATCGGTACATATGCATTGCCCGGCCCACTGCCATGTGGCAGTTGCGAAGTTCGCTGACGGCCCGGCCAAATTGGATCCGAGCGAGCCGAAGAGAGTATTCTAATGGCGCAATTATCGTGACGGTGTATAATTGACCAAAAGTTTTCAAAAGACTGAGTTTTTTGGACCAAAAGACACAGGGAAAACACACGTTATTTTGATCAGGCCAAAAGTCTTAAACATAGCAAAGGAAAATCATCTCAAGTGAAACTCATTTTTTCACATTTTTTTGATATTTTGGCCAATTATGCACCGTCACGATAATTGCGCCATTTAGAGTATACAATACAAACCCAAAATCACTCGACGTTACAGATGTTATGAGTCGCGGCAATGTGATCGCCCACTTTTTGGTTAAGCACTGGGGTGCCTTCGAGTTGTTGGACAGCCCGTTCTGCGGTGTTATTGCGGGGAACTTTTTTTCGGGAAATAACAATCTCCGGCCGAACGTGGAAACAACACGATTTTTTTATAATCCGACTCAAAAAAACCATTTTTTGGCCCATTTTAAGGGTTTTTTTGATTTTTTTTGAATTTTTGAGTCGGATTATAAAAAAATCGTGTTAAACCTATCGCCAGAAAGTCATCGTTCCAGAAGTCCGCGTACAAGGTATTGTAACACGATTTTTTTATAATCGGACTCAAAAATGAAAAAAAATCAAAAAAACCCCTTAAAATGGGCCAAAAAATGGAAAAAACGAGTCCACTTAGTATAAAAAAATCGTGTTTTGTCGGCAACTTCTATGGTGTTCCGTTCCACGGATCGAGTTCGCTGCCGTACAGGGATGGATACTCTAAAACACGGAATAGTGTTTCTTCTTCCCTATTTTGATAAAATTTCCCAAAAAAATGAGTTTTATCAGAATGTTCATTTTGGTCCATTTGGGGCGAAATCTGTCCATTTTCACTTTAGAGCTTTCATTTTTTGGACCATTTTTGGATCATTTTTTGGGCCATGTCAAAACTCGTGAAAAATTGTGTTTTTGATCAAAATTCAGATTTATGGAGACAAACATGATTCCGCACAGGGGAAACACTATTCCGTTTTTTAGAGTACTTCACCCTCCAGTGGGATGAAGATCAAAACGAGTTGACCGTCGGCTACGAGATGCAGAGCTTCCAGGCTCATTTCTGGGTTGATGGAGGGATGCAGGCTGAATTGGTGAAGGAATTGGAAGCAAAAGGCATTCTCGAACCAGGAGAGAGCGATGATGATGAGGATGATTTCAATCTTTTCGACATCAAATGGGATTTTGTTGGCCAAAAAACGCATCATTTTTTGGCCCAAATGAGCCTAAACATGCGTTTTTTTGTCATTTTTGGGCCAAAATTATGTACGCATCGAAAAGATTGAAATGATTTACACCAAATTTATTAGAGGACAAAAATAAAAATTTTAAGATGATGCGAAATTGCACTCTGCGTAATAATTTCAAGGAAACACTTTCTTCTTCAAGCCCACAGCGCATTTGTTCAACCCATGTTTTGCCTAAAAGAGGACGATTCTTTCCTGCCTTCTAAATACGAACCATTTTCTGAGAAATTATTTTACGACACATAACCCAATTTTAATTATACTACTTTACTTCTAAGAAATTTATTTTTACAACCCCCTAAATTTTTATTGAAGTAAACGAAAAATGAATGCTGGTATACGTCTTTCATTTTTTTTTTTTTTTAATGTTCGTTTCCGCCAAACAGCACAGCAAAGGGAAATTTTATTATGTTCAGTATGTGTCAGATTCAGAATGGGAATGTATTCCTTCTAGTTTGATTTGACGTAACACGTTTTTTTTGTAATCCGACTCAAAAATGATCAAAAAAAAAAAATTAAAAACCTTAAAGTGGACAAAAAAATGGAAAACGAAACGAGTCGGATTATAATAAAATCGTGTTATGACATAAAATCTACTTAGCACGTACCCTGAATATAGCTGAAATAATGAACATGTCATCACACTTTTTTTCTATTTTATTTTACCAAAATTATGAAGAAGAAAATGTATTCAATCCATTTCGTCCAATGAGGTAGCTAAAACATTGAACGAACCTGTTAATATCCGTTTATATGTGCAGCGCGGCAGTTATTTTCAGTTTGGTATAAATCTAGAAAACAACTTTTTTTTTTTGCATATTCTACAATTTTAACTTGCAGCAGAATTGTATACACAAAAAAGCAATACAACACGTCCCACCATTTGTATACTCTATTCAAAAACGTTTTTGTATACATTATCCAAACAGTCCCCTGTGTCCCCCTGTTTATATTATATTTATCCGATTCACCGTAAAAACCGACCCCCGATTCACCACAAAAATACACACACACGACGTATTATGCGATTCACTAAAAACTGCACTATGTGCATTGTTGAACCCGATTTCACTAACAAACAAAAAAAATACACACGACGTAACGCGATTTCACTAAAAACTGCACTATGTGCAGTGTTGAACCCGATTTCGCGAACAAAAACACACCCACTATACGTATTACGCGATTCACTAAAACCCCGATTCACTAAAACCCCACATTTTGGTAATACGCAAAACCTTCACCATAATAGGTATAACTAAATTTGCAATCTGTTGCATTTTTTTAGATTTTGGAAGAATTTTTTTGATATTAACTTAAATTTCTTTTACATTGATTCAAACTTTCTGTTGCCTCTTAGTTAAGAGTTTGTGCATTCTTTTTGTGAAAAAAATCCTCTAAAACCACGGCACGAAAATTGGTCAAAAAAAAACACACACACAAACACATTATTTGTTTTTATTGGGCAACCAGAAAGTTTTGAAATTACCTGGGGGCAGGAGCCGGCAAAAAAGAAAATCAGGAACAGAGAAAGAAAAACAGACAATGTGCAGGGTGAAAGAAGAGATTGTTATTCCTTCTTTTTACTGCTAAGTTTATGAGGTGTTATTCATCCGTATTTTATTTGTAGCGACAAAAACAAACAGACATTCCTTCGTGCATTGTCTGATAATATCTTGTTCGACGGTCGTCAGCTCCACAAATACATGCAATCTTCTTCAACTCGGACGCCCCGGCGCAATTTTCAATTCGAAAAAACAGAGCTACAGTTTTTCGAAGCAAAAACGGACGAGGCAAAAAACCCTGTTTAACCAGTGTCTAGACTCATAGTTTACTACCAAGTCTAAAATTCAAAGGTGTACAGTTTTCGGTGCACCTATTTCGGACCGAACCATTTAGTGGTTTTCTTCCAGGAAATAATTAGGCCTTTCCGGTATATATAATTTCCCAGATAGGCATTATTTTCAAAAAAGAAGAAGAAAAATTTAAAAAATATAGGCGATATTTTCTGAAAAAATATATCAAGACTATTTTTGGGAACAGTCTTTTTGTCAAAAACAAGAACAGGTAGGGCAGTCGGCATTTTTATCCTTCGTAAGTATGTGTCTCGTTTTTTTTTTTCCCTTTTTTTTTACATTTGAGAGGAATTTCATTAAAGAGCGCATTAAAGAGCGAATCATTGTTTTTGTTTTAAATCAAAATCCAATACAAAACGTGTGTTTCAAATCGGGGCTATCATTGTTT
>Ga0099798_10660_pt1 | contig 10971 bp, 2 predicted proteins | sample Uncmet_Sort29A_1_FD_89870 | JGI IMG/M metagenome (GOLD analysis project Ga0099798, IMG submission 89870) | Marine eukaryotic communities from CALCOFI LINE 67, Pacific Ocean - CN13ID_Sort29A_1 | ecosystem: Environmental > Aquatic > Marine > Oceanic | place: Pacific Ocean: Monterey Bay | collected... | reverse complement strand
ATGAAAAATAATTTAAATAGTCTTAAGAAAGTTACTGTAAATTATTTGTTTTGTATGCCAATTTGAAATCCATTTTGATGAGTTTCATTTCAAACATTGTCGTGATGATTTTGGTGATGCACATGTTTCGTGCCAATACTCAAGTCGGTTGATATTTTTGTCTTATGTTAATTAATTAGAAATTTATGTGTTCCTCGATACGGGTATTAATATTATATGATTGTATTATTTAAACATTTTCGATGATTGGATGAGAAAAAGAAAACTATGAATTATTTTAAACTAATTTAAATATAATTAATTACTGTAATATGAAAGAAAGAAAGAAAAAGAATAAATATTAATTAATTAATTAATTAGTGAGAAACAAATATGAAAACGAATTAATTAATGATGTCTAAATGGATTAATTACTCTTGTAAAATAATGATTAGTCTTTACAAACTGTAACTTATTTGAATTGTTGTTAAATTGTTTTTCGGTAGTTGGGTCCTACGGAAGGAAACTCGGGAGCCGCGAAATCATCCTGTATATATTTTCATGACAAAATGTTTTAAAAAATATTATCGAGAAGTGGCGTTGCGAACAAATCGTCTTCAAAATTATGCTTATGTTATGTAAAAATCGTACCCGATCCTCCTGAGACAACGAGGCAGCAACACGCTCCGCGATAGCGACCAACTGCACGTCCAATTCAACGTCGGACACGCGGGCATCAAGACTCAAGGGAACGGAATGCAAAAGGGCATGGACGGCTTCCGCGCACTCATCCGCCGAAATACCAACCTGTGTTGAATGGTAATGGATTTAAATTTCAATTGTAAAATTTTAAATTCATTGAATAACACTTTAGAAAAATGATCAAATGGGAAATCGCACCTCCTCTAACGAAGCCGAATGCATCGTACGACCGCCGCGCATCTGATCGAAATAGCCATCGGACAGAAAAGGAGGGATGACGTCGATGAGAACGGGAACAAACGGGATTCCGCGCTTGAATGCCAATCCAAATCTGTTTGTTTTGCGCAAAAACTATTGGTGCTGGTTGACGTGGCCGATTCCATGAACGAATCGCCCATCGCAAATATCACAACGAATGATTCATATTACATAATAAAAATGAAAATGTACAAAACGATGCAATTAGTGTCCATGAAGAAACTGTGTGAAACCAATGCCACGACGACTTTACACCTTGACATTGTTTTGCGCAAATTTATTATTTAGGTATTAAAAAAGATTTATTTTAAGCAAATACCCTGGAAAAATTGAAAAAAATAAATTAAGAACGTTTTCATTACTTGATGTTATATTATCAAACTTTTGCAGAGCTTGCATGGCGGCCAAGAGTCCCAGGTGGCCGGAGGCTGTCATTGCGTACACGCCGGAATCAGGCTGCACCGCTTGTTTGAGAAAGAGTGACGCTGCGAGAAAGTTAGGGTCGCCCGCGGGAGAGCACAAGAAAACCGAGCTGGTCTTGTCGTTGAGGCTGTTGGTGTGCTCGAACTTGGTATTCTTCTCGGCATAGTCAAACTTCCTGTTGCCTCCCAGACATTTCGTAAGTCGAGATGAAGGTTCGGTGGTAATGGCCACAGCAGCGCTGCAGACCTTGCGGAAGATATCACTCACATCAGCGGCGCGAGGCTCCAACGTGAAGATGTGCTCAGACATGGACATCGCCTGTATGGCGTCCTCGATCATTTGGGCGTCAATGCCGAGGGTTGTGAGTTGAGTGAAATTGTTGAGCTTGGCGGTGAGGATCTGGTTTTTCTTCGTGATCTTGGTATGTACTTTGTCGAATTGTGGCAATTCGGACATTCTTCTGCGTGTGCTGCGCTTATGCTGATCCTGGATCGGTGTAGAAAACTTCCATGCGCCCAGCTGGACCACAAACAACGGCTTGTCATTCTGCACGGCTGCCACGGCTTCAGACGCGCTGCAAGGATCAGAGAAATAATCGTCCGCAACGAAACATACCACAGCAACACAATTGGTTTTGACCAAATCCACTACGCGATCCAGGGGAACGCCAGGGTCTGCGTTGAAATAAGCACCATTCTTGCCAAGAGCAGCGTTTACGGAGCGGCAGAAGAACTTTGCCAAATGGACGTGGTGTGTCCGGCTGCAAGAAACATGAAATAGGCGGACAGGGGATGGCCGGAATAATTGTTTTACCCCCCAAGCTAATACCGTGGCCGCAACAATGAACGACGGCACGGCAAAAGCGGACAGGATGCCTGCAAAGCGATCGTCAACCTCGTTTCCTCTGAGCACTACGCCAAGGAACAACACCATGATGTACATCATGGTGGCGAAAGCCTCGACCGCGTTCAACACGCGGGAGCGCCAAGGCTGTATGAGCACCTGCACAAAAGAAAACGTCGTCAGGATGATGAAGAAGGAGGCGACTTGGTACGCAAAATGGCGCGTTAGCAAGGCCGGAATAAAGGAGATGAGCGTATTCCGGACCAGTTGCAATGGGCCATACCAATAAAACTCCGGTTTGAAATTATCAAACAGAAATTGGTGCGCGGCTACAAAAGCAAGGTCCCTGCGAACCATGACCTTGTAACGAAAGACAAAGGTTGCCCACGCGCACCAGGACAGAAAAGGCACTATCCACAAAAGGAAACCCGCCAGCGATACAAGGAGTAAAGAGAGGTGCTGGCCTTCCCAACTAGCGGGAATAAAGGGGTACCTCGAAAGAGAATGTGGGACGCCCGGATCGGGATGGGAGAATTGTGAGATCGGTACCATTAGCGAGAGGAATATTGCCAGGTACAAACGGGCGAAAAGGGTGCCGACAGCGTTGGGGTACGAGCCGATGGCGCCCGGCTTACCCCATCTACGGGACAGCCAATCTTGCAGCGTGAGCAAGCCGATCAAGCCCGCCAGGAGCGCTACCGAGGTCATGGCAACGCTGGCGATCGGGTTTGTCTCCACCACGCAACCGAAGCTGACGATATCAAGGTCGAAAGTGAAAACGGAAGCCACACGCTGGAAAACCAAGACCAGGCCCGGCCACTCAGTATCGACAAAACTGAGGGCCCGGTAGGATTGGACCTGGCTAATCACCAGCGAAATGGCGCAATGGGCCACCAGCTCTCCCCGGCTGGATGTCACAATGGTGCCCTGTGACTCCAAATGCGCCTGCGCCATGAACACCAGGACAACCACCAATGCGAAAGCTGCAAAAGTGCCATAATTGCTCCCCTTGCACTCCTCACAGCTCGCCCCACCACCAGCCGGAATGTAACCCGGCAAGCACTTGGCGCAAGTGCCAATGGTAGTATTCCGGAATGGGGAGCAAATGGGCTCGGGCGCAGTAGAAGAAAACTGCGCGGGATTCCACTGTTCATACGGATGGAAAAAACCTCCGGGGCAAACCTGCTCGCCGGCTTCCGAGTCCATACATCGATATAGGCAACTTGACAGCTTCGAGCCTTTACATTCTGGCATGACGGAATATTTGTCGTTGCTGAGAATGTGCTTCACCATGTAACCAGGCTTGAGCCTGATGGTATTGTTGCATACGGCGGGATCTTTACAGCTGCACTTTGAAGAACTATGGCTGAGGAGCTCACCGCAGCAACCATCCTCGGCGAATGCGGAACCCCCGGAAAAAGATTTGCATTCCTTACAAACGGCCTCACCTGGGTCAGGACGAAATGACCCCCCTAAGCATTTGCAATCTTCAAGCGATTCGGAACCCGCGTCCTCGGTCGACATGTGATCCGGGCACACTGTGCAATTCGATCCGTCAGGATGTGCAATTCTGCTGGCGGGGGACTGAAAATATCCTTGCTTGCATTGGCAATGCTCAGCTCCACTCGACAAGACAGAAGAGGAACCAGTGCAAGCCAAACATACGTCCGTGAAAGAGGATGTGTTGGGATTCTGACCGGCAAAAGACCCCGGGCGGCATGCCTTACAAACCTCAGGCACAATAACCGATTCGTTCATCTGCGTCGCGTCTGTGTAAAGGGCGCGACCAGGTTCGCACGGCTCGCAGATCGCACTATTGACGACCGAGACGTGTCCTTTCGGACACGGGGTACAACGTTTTTGATCCTCTTTCCAATACTCAGCTCGGAGGCCTTCGCCAACAACTTCGCAACGGAGTCCGATACCAAAGACGGCTCCAGGTAAATTTGATATCGCCCAGAACTGAATTCGGAGGTCCCTGGCCCAGACTTCTTGAAAGCACGTTGTGACGTACTCAGCCACAGGCATGCCTTGTGTAAATGTTAAATGACCGCACCCTAGAATGGAAAATGCGCCAGCTGGGATACCATGCAAAATTGATGAAGAAGTTGTCAAAAGTTTTCCGTCCCGAAAACCAAATGTCAAATCTTTCCATAGGAGCGATGCATTCTGGGAAAAACCATTCTCGAAGAGACAATCGTCAAAACTTTTCTGATGGTCAACAATACAACGTTCGTACAATTCGGCAAACGGATCGAAGAAATATTGATACGTAGACCAGAAATTATCCATGGCCGTCTCTTGCTGAATGTTGATCTCTGCTGTCATCTTTGACACCGCCGACGCCAGCTGCTCATCTTCGTATAGGATATTTGCGGCTAGCCACAATAGAAACTCCGAATCGCCTAACAATCTGTCGACTGCACACTCTGTGACGGAGCATTCTTTTGAATAGGGACTTGTTCTACATTGCATACGATCCTCAGCGCATGTCGTAAGGACACTGGTCAGCGTACTGGATTGAGCTTCAAATACTTGCGAGAGTTCTTGCGGCAACCCAATGGACATAAAACAATCAGCACCGATGGATTTTGGATCACCGAAATGAGCAATGTAACACAAGGCAGCCCCGTGAGCGAGATTGCTTAAGAATTCCCCATACTGATCCTTGGAAATCTGCGCCGCTCGCTTTTCCTGTTGCAACCCGTCCAATTGCTTCTGAATGGCAGCGGAAACGTCCGGGTCACCAGTAGCATCCGCTACGCTCTGAACTATTACATTCGCAAGATTGTCACCACCATATTGCACGGCGTAATACAAAACGCTCTGGCCATCAGTGTTGACTGCAGTAACATCTGCCCCTTTTAAAATTAGCAAACGAGTTACACTGTCATCTGCAAACCGCACTGCATCATGCGCGACGCTTTGGCCTTTGTTGTTTGTTGCCGTGACGTCTGCGCCTTCTTCGATGACCACACGGGCGAGATCTTCGGTTGTATACCGCATCACATAATGTAAAACGCTGTCGCCATCGCTGTTTGTAGCATTGATGTTTGCTTGGTTTTCGATGAGGAGCCGCGCAATATTTTCACCTGCATCACGCAAACGCCTCTCGGACCCTTTCCCGGAAGAGGCTTTCCCTGCAGATTCTTGCTCTGTAGAGCTCTTCCCCGAAGAGCTCCCCCCCCCAGAATCTTTCCCCGAGGAGTCTTTGTCAGAAGAGTCGCTCCCCGAAGAATCTTTACCAGTGGAGTCGTTCCCCCAGGAGTCTTTACCAGAAGAGTCGCTCTCTGCAGGGCTTCTCTCTGGGGGGTCGCTCAAGGCACTGGCATCTACATAAACCGCTACGTGCAAAACGCTGTCGCCGTCGCTATTCTTGGCATCAACATATGCCCCGCTTTCAATCAGCAATTGCGCAGCGTTTTCACTCCTGTATCGCGCTGCGAAATGCAAAACACTCTCGCCCAAGCTATTTGCTGCATCAATATTGGCTCCCATCTCAATCAGTAATGCGATGGGTCCCTGCTCATGCCACTTCAAAAATTCAATGCCATGGTTCCTAATATTAAAAATGGTATTGATTAAAAGATTGGTAGTGGCGCCTGCAGCACGATGGATCGCGGGTGAAATCGCTAGATGCAATACGCTGTTTCCGTAAGAGTCTGTAGCGTTGATTCCGGCTCCATGTTCGATGAGTAAACGAGTCACATCCTCACTTGCATACTGCACCGAATAGTGCAAAACACTTTCGCCATGATTGTTGGTGGCTCCGGCGTTGGCACCATGCTCAACCAATAACCGCACATACTCGATCGAAACACGGAAAACCATTGCATAATGCAGCACGCTGTCGCCATAGCTATCAGCGGCGTCTACGTTTGCCCCCCTCTCAATCACTAACTGTACTAGATCTGTATCAGCATACTTTACCGCACAATGCAAAACACTGTCGCCATCAAAGTTTGCCGCATTGACATTTGCTCCTTTATCAATCAACAAACGAGCCATATCCAAGCAGTCAAAGGTATCCATCACTGGTTCGTCGTAAAATTCTGGTTGATGACGGCATCGTAAAACATACTGCAAAACACTGTCGCCATAAGCATTAGTTGCATCGACATCGGCCCCCATGTCAATCAGAAATGTCGCAAAGCTTTCATTGGCGGGTAGATGCTGCATCACGTGATGCAAAATGTTGAAACCAGGAGGATTGACATTTGCTCCGTGTTCAATTAAGATCGTTGCTACTTCGGTGCCTCTGCCCAATGCAGAAACCAAAACGCTAGCGCCCTCCTTGGTTGTGGCATTGACGTTCGCACCATAATCCTCAATTAATAACCGCGTGATGTTGAGGTTTTTGTTGAATGCCGCAAGGTGCAAAACACTACGGCCCCAACTGTCTAAGGCGTTGACGTTCGCTCCCTTCTCAATTAGTAACCATGTGATATCTGCGTTTATGTTGAATCGCGCCGCGTTATGCAAAACGCTGGTGCCCTCGTTGTCTACGGCGTTAACATCGGCCCCATCCTCAATTAGTGATCGTATTGTATCAGCGTTACTGCTAGTTTTTACCGCTTCCAGCAAAGCCGCATGTTTCGGCCAGGAGATGTCGGCACCGTTCTCGAGCAATATCTGCACAATGGCGTCACCAGCGGAAGCCTGCGCGCTCTGCAAAACGCTCACGAGATCATCGCTGACCGCGTTGACGTTCGCTCCGTTGTCAATTAATAATCGAGTGATATCGGGGTTTACATTAAATTCGACCGCATGGTGCAAAACGCTGAAGCCCCAGTGGTTTGTAGCGTTGACGTTTGCTCCACAATCCTCAATTAATACCCGCGTGATATCTGGATTTACATTAAATTCGACCGCATAGTGCAAAATGCTATCGCCATCGGATTTAAAGTTCCAGGATTTACTGTTGACGTCCAATCCATAATCTCCAATTAATAGCCGAAAGATATCTGGATTTGCATTAAATGCGGCAGCATAGTGCAAAACGCTAGCGCCATGAGAGTTTGTTGCGCTAGCGTCCGCTCCATAATCCTCAATTAATAACCGAAAGATATCTGGATTTACATTAAATGCGGCAGCATAGTGCAAAACGCTAACACCATGAGAGTCTGTTGCGCTAGCGTCCACTCCATAATCCTCAATTAATAACTGCGAAATGTAGACATTTTCGTTATATGCCGCCGCATAGTGCAAAACGCTAGCGCCGGCAGTCCCCATAGCGCCGGCAGTCCCAATTCTTTTCACGTCGAAGCCGAAGGGGACGAAGCCGATACCAGTGGTAACCGCGTTGACGTTCGCTCCCTTCTCAATTAGTAACCGTGTGATATCTGCGTTTTTGTTGAATCGCGCCGCATGATGCAAAACGCTGGCGCCATCGCTGTCTACGGCGTTGACGTCTGCCCCCTCCGCAATTAATGATCGTATGCTATCGGCGTCACTGCTAGTTTGCACCGCAGCCAACAAAGCCGCATCTTTTGCTGGGTCGGGGATGACAACACCATTATCATCTTTGTAAGCGTCGGACATGACAGCACCATTATCGAGTAATATCTGCACGATAGCTTCGTTACCATAAATCTGCGCCCACTGCAAAACGCTCTCGTCAGAGCGATTGGTTACCGCGTTGACGTCCGCTCCCTTGTCAATTAATAACTGAGTGATATCTGCGTTTTGGTTATATCGCACCGCATAATGCAAAACGCTCTCGCGATCGCGATTGCATACCGCGTTGACGTCCGCTCCCTTGTAAATTAATAACGGAATGATATCTGCGTTTTGGTTATATTGCGCCGCATAATGCAAAACGCTCTCGCCCTCGCGATTGGTTGACGCGTTGACGTCCGCTCCCTTGTCAATTAATAACTGCGTGATATCTGCGTTTTGGTTATATCGCACCGCATCATGCAAAACGCTGTTGCCATACTCGTCTTTGGCATTGACGTCTGCCCCATCCTCAATTAATGCTCGTATGCTATCGGCGTCAATGCTGTTACTTTGCACCGCGGCCAACAAAGCCGCATCTTTCGACTCCACAACGCTCTCTCCCTCTCTTGCAGTGTCAGTATCAGCACCATTCTCAAGTAATATCTGGTCGTCGATATCGCTTTTGCCCTTCTCGATGGGTTGGGGATTCTTTTGCGCGAAGGCCACCTTAGTACAAAATAGACTGTTGATAGAGAAATCATAATATTTAATAATAATTGAACGATTTTGACTTAAAATTTCTCCAACCAGCGGTACAAGAAAGCAAAAAAACCTCAACATGGCTTTAGAATTTACTATTATTGTCTCCAATTAACAAAAATGTCTGTGGCGTCCGCTGATGGGTGTCTGTGAAATTGTACTAATTAATGAAATTAATTAATTAAGCATAAAACCGCCTAATGGCGAATATATGCGGGTGCGCGCACGTAGAATAGTGCAGATAAAGTTCACTAAGACGAGACTAAATTAAATCACTAATTAAAACTTTTGAATTCCAAACCGATTGGTCCTCTGGGAAATTGATAATGAATCAATGATTACGCTAAGAACTAACTTCGCCAGATTTGTAACTAATTAATTACGATTAAGTAGTAAAATCTGTTGGTTACTGTATAATTATTACAGCTAAATTGGTTTTACCATTTTATGGATGGGTTTACGAAATGTGAAAGAGGGGGTCACGATTACAGGGGGAGATTGGGACAAAGATAAGATTCAAGAAATATTTGTTACTTACTTACGATGTAATTAATCAATCATCACATCAAAACACATCAATCTGTCACAACAACACAACATGTACATTTTCGATGGAATGACGGATAATAAAACTTTACAATTGTATGTGACATTACTGTTAGTAAGTTTAATTATAAATTCAAAAACTAAAAGTAGTAGATTTAATAGTTAGACCTCGCACTTTTTGTCTATTGATTGGCTTGCGTTAATGTTATCATCAACATTTGTGGCGGGGGAATTATGCGGCACCATATGAACAGATGACACGTCGAACGTTAAATTGGATGTTAATTTTTCGTTCTCATTCGCCGAAGCTGTTCGTTTCTTACACCAATTCACCCACATTCTTCGTCTTAACCCCCTGGAAAATAAAGGCTCGTACAAAAACCATGTCGCGATTGTGATCAGCACGACAACAGTCCAGCCGACATAAGGCCACCATGGGGCGTAGTTGATCCATACGGTGAATGGGAAGAAGTGCATGAAATTTCCTTGTAAGGGGAATTTATCGGTCTGGGTGGTCATTGCGATGACGCCGCTGAGGAGGAAATCGTTCAAAAAACATTCATATGCAGCGTTTAAGAACCAAAGAATAATAAACCAAACACTCCAATGACACCATTTCAACGGTCGCATCTTTGACAGATGCCACAACCCACATACCATCACCCCTCGAAAGTACTCAACGAACGGCAATCTCACGAAAAACTCCCAGAAGATCAGCAAAAAGAACTGTTCGATGGATGCAGCGCCGTCGTGAAATTTATTACGATCGTCCCAGAAAGCGTAGAAATTATAGCCCGTCTGTGACATGGTCGCCACAAGAGGGAAGGTGTTCGTCACAAGCACGGCGGTGTAGGTGAGAAAACGCCAGCGGTCGATAATACTCTGCGGGGAGTGAAAAGTAATAGCTCTTCTAACAAACACATTAAACCTCGCCACCCCCAAACACGCGCCAGCTATCTCTTCGTTCGTTAAATATTTTTCTTCTTTTTCGTTGTTTTCGTGCTCTTTTGAGTCGTTTTTGTTGTCAACACCGTCAATCGGCGAAGGAGGTTCATCACTAAACATTTTTGCGATTGAATCAAGAATAATATTTCTAGCCTCCTGGTCATGTATACCAGCATTTCTGACGTCAAACGTCTTCGCCTGCGTCTGCAAATCGGCACTGGCATCGAAATACATGAACCCAATCCAAAACTGTATCCCCACCGTCACCGTGCAAGCTAACACCAACAATCCCCCAACCAAACTTTGCTCATTCGACCATTGACTACAATCTACATTCACACTCGCCGCGGCAAACGCACAAAACGCTGCATCTGGTTCTAGTAGATACCGCATCCATTCTAATGTTAACTGTTCGATTACTGACGAAATGCAATACCAAAAAATAATCATCTGAATGTAAACGTTGACGATACGGACATCCGGCATCTTTCGAATGCGTAAATAAGCAGCTATTTCATAGCAGGTCCAAAGGCGGTTGAAATACTCGTTGTCGATGAAGCAAACCAAACTTTTACACTTGGATAACGACGCGGGGAGGGCGCGGATGCCCGCCGCGGCGAGATTAGGGCATAATTGTGCGACGGAGTGTTTGTCGAGGAAGAGTAGCATGTTGCGGCGAAACATCATAGAATAGAAGATGATGAAGATGAAAAACACGATAGGCCCGAGCCACGGCACGACCCACCAATGCCCGAGATCGTAGGGTTTGGTTTGTAGTTGGTTAGGATAGACGCTGTAAGGGATCCAGGTGCTTTCGGGGTCGGCGATGAAGCCGAGCGCGAGCCAGATGACCCAGCTAACAGCCAATGTTATAAGCAATGCAGGGACGCTGTTATAGTAAGATAAAATCGAACACCACATCCTAAACCTTCCTGTCTTCCATCGATAACTCCAAAAAGCGTCAAATTCCTCACCCTTTTCAATGTTCAACGGCCGACTTTGCTTACTAAACCCATTCTCATCGGCCTCATAATATTTCCTTACATAATCCTCGCTAAAACTTTTCCCCTCCGCCGC
>Ga0099798_10221_pt1 | contig 10993 bp, 15 predicted proteins | sample Uncmet_Sort29A_1_FD_89870 | JGI IMG/M metagenome (GOLD analysis project Ga0099798, IMG submission 89870) | Marine eukaryotic communities from CALCOFI LINE 67, Pacific Ocean - CN13ID_Sort29A_1 | ecosystem: Environmental > Aquatic > Marine > Oceanic | place: Pacific Ocean: Monterey Bay | collected... | reverse complement strand
GTAAATGTTTTATGTGATTCTCACACTAACCCTGGCCCAACCCTCGAGCATGGCTCAGTGCGTGGAGCCGTGGACCCGATCGGCTAGGGGCAAATTCTAAGCCAACGACACTCAGAAATTCTATGAGTAAAATAATTCTAAGGAACCCCATAGTGGCATACAGAATTCTAACTGTTTTGCGGGCCCACCCCACCCCACTCACGGCTACGAGTACTCACGGCAACCCCTAATCATACGGATCATAATCGAAATTGTCAGGCTTCTCCAAGTAGTCGTCCTTGTTATCTCGATAGTGCTTTTCCGCGGCCCTGCGCCGATTCTCCTCTTCTTTGTTCCTCTCACGCTCCAGCCGCCACTCGCGCTCCTCTTCTGTCTCCGGTTTAGATCCGCAAATCCCCATGCACAGTATTTGCCTGATAATGATAAGAAACACCGTGAATAAGAAACACACTTGAGATCATGAGAGAAAACGCAATAGGGAGCAATCATAGCACATAGGACACGGTGTAGCTCTACAACTAGAGTTCGAGTTCAATGCAGCAGCATCGCTGGCGAGACACTTTGTTGACTTGGTGGATAGTGAGCAGAGCACCGTCTGCGACCAGAAGAGGGCGTGAGTGAGCCGATAGTGAGCATAGCTCTGTCTGCGGCGAGAGCTGGAGTGAGCGCTGCGTACGGTGTGCGAAGTACAGAGCCGATTGAGACACGAGCAGATGGGTAGCAACGCTGATAGTGAGCATACGACATAGGGAGCAGCAATTAGGTGCGAGGTCATGGTATAGCGATCGATAGGGAACGCGGATCGCTCGGCCACTCGACTCCATGGGGAGTCAGTAGTCGCAGTGTGGCTGTGGTTGCAGAGCAGAGCGCGAGAGTGCAAAGACCGAGGGCGGTCGCACGGAACAGCAGGAGTACAGATTCAGTAGATGCGGGACCCGCTGGTAGCGAGCGAGCCGCGAGGGGTTAACAGATCCAGACGGGAAGGAGGCGCAAGGTTACCTTGCTCACTTGCTGGCGTGTATAGCAACCCAGATCGGAGAGCCGAGATGATCCGGAGCCTCAGTGGCCGTTTACGGGTAACGGCTTTATCGTGTTCAAGTCTTCGACCTCGGTCACGGTGTTATATGCTAGCTATGCTCAATGTATGCTCAATGTATGTACATTCAATCACGACAGGCAATATTAGTTTTATTACTTGTAATCCTCCCGCTTGCGGGAGTGCAGATGAGCCCCGCAGGGAGAAGTAAAAAGTAAAAGAACTTTCAGAAGTCTAAAGTCTAAAGTCTAAAGTCTAAAGTAGTCTAAAGTCTAAAGTATGTTGTCCAACGGATTTTAGGATTTTCTTGTTTCACGGGGTGTCAAATTCTTCCGGTTTTCTTTTTGCACATTTTTTCTCAACGGCAACAGCCCGACTTTCTAATCAAAGTCGGTCGTTGAAAGTCCAGTGATCAGCGCAGAGGAGCCAGCTAGCGCAGCAAGACTGGTCGGACTGGCCATTGGTGCTTGTCAGCACTACATCAACGCGAGAGCTCTGACAGGATGCCGCCGCTCACAGTGTGGTGCAGGGACTCGTGGCGGGTCGACAGCCCAAAGGATTTGCGCCGGAGCGGTACAGGTAGCGCGGTAAGGCACCTGCATGACGTGCGTTGTGCACAGAGCTTGACATAAAGATCTTGACGGCAGAGCGCCACAGGGCGAGCAGGTCACGTCGGAGCCCCGGTGTCGCAGAGCGCTCTGCGTACCAGTATCGATCGCGATAGATATATAGCGAGGCCTCGTGCCTCCCGGCGCCTTTTATTGTATATTAAAAGCGAATGATCCCGAAATCCACTATCACAACACTCTATACTTAACATACGTGAGATTACATACTGCGTACGAGTACACATTTAACATGCCGAAAATGCCAAACGTAATACATGTATCTAACCTTAACACGATTAAAGTATTGTCTAAAATGCTCAGAGGTGTCCCGAAGTTATAAAGCGGGAGGACTGAGCGTAAGCAATAGAATTAAATATTTTACACTGACGCTACAATCATCATAATAGTGTACAACGTTGAAATGCTTGGAATTTGTTGCCATTAAAGCGCTCGTACCAACAGTATACCAACTTGTAGTATACCAACAGTATACCAACGACTCTAACATAACAACCTACAACAGGTACCGATTAGGTACCAATATCCAGCTCGAAACTCTTGTCACTCACAGTATGTGATTAAATCTGCTCACTCTCGTCGACGCTATTAGGCTCAGCCTCGTCGTCGCTATCAAACCCAAAGAATTCTTCATGCGGCGCTCCTGGGGCATCTGACGAACTTGGTTGGCTTGGAGATACTTGAGGTGGTTGTGAGGTCTTCTCGCAGTCGCTGCTGGTTAGAGAGAGGAGCCGTGTGTCTGGCTGCTCTTCCTCCTTCTGCAATGAGGATTTGAGGTAGCCCTGAACAAGAATGCGGAGAGTCAAGCACCCATGCAAGAGCCGTTGGGATGAAACTATAGCTACTTTGATGAATGTGCGAAGCTGATCGGGGTCCTGAATAAGAGCCTCCACCTGAACCCCCAAAATCGACTTTCTCACCACAGTTGGTCATTACTACTTGATGTGGGTATTTGGGCAGGCTCTCACCTCAGCGCTATTGGTGTACTGCTCGAGCAATGCGGATACCACACGTGCCACGAAACATCCTGGACATCAGTCCAGGGTGAGTGGTGAGGTAGGCGCAGTCAGTTCTGTATACCTCCTTGGGTGTCTGTCTCGACAAGCGCTGCACAGGCCTGATCAACGCACCCCACGAGCCTGACATGCAGCTGCCCGCGCCGTTGTGAGACAGTTTTGTACGATACCTGTACTCATGGCTGAATGACTGAATGAATAGGTTAGCCAAAAGGTCAGGGTCAAGGTACGGGCCAGGCCTATATGAATCCTGGCTCCTTGTCACATTTGATCAGAGAAAATGGACTTCGTGAGCCCACGGAGAACAGTCATATGGCCATCTTTGTAGTGCCATAACAGAGGGAGAGCAGCACTGCCAATCCAGCAGACCCGGCCGACGAAACCCCAATAATTACCATTAGATTCGTTTAGCCCTTAATTGGTGTTGGGGTTACGAACCTCTCTCCACGTAGAAGAGTCATGATCATCTGGTGCAGCATACCCAAAGTTGACTCCACATACGCTGGGCCGTCTTTTCTTCTGCACGGTCAAATCAGTGCATGCGATTATCATTGATTGGTGATTGACCTCCTTGTGTTCCCCGGCAAACACAAAAACTAGCATATTCAGCCAACCCTATACATGAGAATGAGGAGACGTTGTGCTTACAGTGTACAGTACCTGCAGTGGCTCTATTACTACCCTTGCAAAGTTCGTGACAGTGGCTAACGTCGAGTCAGGCCACCATAGCCGCACCTACAGCGCACATGCGATGAAACAGAAGCGGTTGGGAATTGTTACACGTGAGGGTCAGGGCGTGGGTCGGGGCTACTGCACTACCTGGTTGCTGATGAGAAATGAGAGCGCAACGGCAACGAATACAGCTGAGTACTGCCTCACTATCTGGGCCTGCTCACACCTCACATGTAACCCAAACTCCGACCCTGACACTGACCTGCCTCCTCGGACCTCGGCCTGCGAGCTCATCCCAAGGAAATTTCATGCACCTACATGATCCATCAGAGATACAACGGCTGGCTGCATCTCAACCCGCCAATTTAATAGACATTGGCTACTGATGGCAATGGTGCTCGCTGTTTACAAGTATGTGATTTACTTACTTGCAAAGAACACCCCCGAGGACAAACAGCGCAGCGAGCAAAACTGCAGGTCCGTTGGCAATAAATAATGTGTTCGAAGCAGTGCACTCAGGAGGATGTACAGTGATAGCACGCGCACCGTGTACAGACGAGAGAGTTTTGAATAGTCGCTGACTCCACCTGGCTCTGTGGTGCAGATCGTCACAAGATGCAGACGGGCGGCTCCATCCCTCCTCATAGAACAGCACTGCATCCCACACCATAGTGACCCAGCAAATCCAGTGCGGCAGTGCACCGTAAGACAGCTCGGTGCAGACACAGAATATGCAGTACACTACTGTGCAACGTACATAAAACCTGCCACTCCCGCTTACTCCTGTGGTGGAGCTGCCTTGTGTGTATTACCAGAGCTGACGTGCGGCATCCGAGGCGGTCCGCCGGGTATGCGCCGCTTGGGCTCTTAAGCTCAGAATCACGTAGTGTGTGAGTGAGACCGAGAACCCGACGGCGGAAGAGAACCCGAGCACCTCGACGGAGACCAGCACGACACAGGGCCCCGTGGCGTATGGTAACGCCGCCGAGAGTAGCATCGAGGCAGCAAAGAACATGTCGCACCTGACCCCAGCAGTGAGGTGATTGGAGAAGCACCACCATCTACCATGCGAGCAGCACGATGAGAGAGAGCCGCACTTGCGGTCGTTTGAACGGGCTGGAGGCGGCCGGTTTGAAGGATGTGTGCCAGAGCACCCAAAGGCTCCCAAGAATCGAGAGGGACGAGGAGCAGAGCTGGCAGATCCGAAGCGCGTCGTCCTGGTCCCAGTGACTAATCCCGTGCATTCCGTGGCCTTGTACTAACCCCTGAGATTCTCACTATCCCTCGAGCCACCTGAGCAGTCCCCCTGATCAGTCATTTGGTAGAGCAGAGCTCGGAGGATGCGCTACCAGCGGCGCGGCTGATGAGAGCTTGGCGCTGATCGACGAAAGGAAGGGTCAGATCTGCCGTTACTTCCCAGGATCATGACCCGACATTGCCCTGCGCTGCGCTGAGCTGTTGTTGCTGGGACAGTCAGTTGGTCCAAGGTTGCCCTGCGCTGAGCGCGCTCACCACAGCTTGAGAGTATTTAACCGAGCTGCGATGGACTTAGAGCAGGCCTTGGACCTGATCGCAAAGAGCGAGAAGGCGGAGAAGTGTCTCTACCTTCTTCGGACTTATATCCGCAACGCTTTGAATCAGCCCGACGACCCCAGAAAGCGGACAATCTTAACCGCCAACGAGAGCTTTCAGACCGAGGTCGCCGCATTGCGCATGCTGTTGTGCTCACAGAACCCCCGCTCAGGTGGCTGCCGTGTCTGGCGGCGTGGAGGCCCTAAGAGCTGTAGGGTTCGAGCTTGGGTTCGAGGACGCTGATCAGAGCATAGAGTTGCTGGCGCTCCCGCTGGAGTTCAATCAGGATGCCTGTCGGGATGCCCTGAAACTGTTGGAGTCTCGGGTTTCTCCTCCACAATCCCCTGAAGACTCGTCAATGGGACTCGCCTCGCTGGAAGCCGCAGCGCTGGGTCAGTATGGGGTGCCGTTGGTGAGCCTGCGACCCACCCTGGTGCTCGCGGCGCTTGAGCGCGGGCTATGCGACGAGGAGTACTTTGCCAACTGGGCGAGACACCACCTGGGCGCCATCACCAAGCAGGCACGCAGCGCTTGTTGTTCCCGTTTTGTTGATTCTACGTCTCTTGTGGTGTGAGCGGGTGCTGCTGTGCACAGATAGTGGAGCAGAAAGGCCAGCCGCCGTGGGACGAGGTAGTGGAGCGATGGAAAGAGAACGGGCAAGATGAGGAGAATATTCAGGGATTTGTGGAGCTGATTCAGCTGCTTACTCGACTGAGCACAGAAGCTCTAAGTGACCACACACACACTGTGCTGGCATCCTCAGTGCACCTCTATCCACAGGTCGAGAGGAGGACTGGGCTATGGGCGCGCTCAACCTTTTGTTGGACGGTTTGAGCACTGCTGCGGCATACGAGTTGTTGCGAATCAGGTGCTGATAGGTGACTCTGACGGCCTTTATCGAACAACTTCATCAACTATTGAGTGGGTTTGTGGGGCCCACGGCTCATATACTAAGAACAAATTGCTAGTGCAAGGTAAGACGCCGCCCTGTGGGTGATTGGGGGGGTGATTTTGGGCTTTAGGTGCCTCGCACCTGCTGTGGTGTGCTGTGGAGAGTTTCCTCGGGGCAGCTGAAGGCCCTATGGTAGTAGCTCACAGGATCAGTAGCTATGATTGGGTGGAACACGAGGGCACAGAAGTGCACCAGCCTGTGCTGGACCTGCTGCGGCTGCTACAGTTGAGCCTGAGGCCGACATTCAACAGCAACGAGCAGGAGTTCAAAACGAAGCACAAAGAGCTGTGCACACACCTCACTCCACAGATCACCGATGCAGCCTCCTCTTTAGCCAACACTATGGTTGCCGCTCTGAACGAAGGGTTCACTGGTGATGCACTTCACAAAGGGGGTGAAATGGTGACTGAGGCGCTAAGGAACCTCGATGATGTAGCCTGCCGCTGTAGCTCACTGCTGGCTCAGCTCTGGCACTGACAGGCGTTGTTTTATGCTGGGATTACCAAGCCCGAGAAAACACCGTCCGAGGGAAGCCTGCAATGGGGAGCACAACAGGTGGCGTTGAGGACGTTGCAGGGATGGAGAGTTTGAGGATGATTGTGATGTCAGGTGTGGCGGTGCGCGAAGCTGCATGAGCTCAAAACTGATAAGCTGATGGTCCGAGTCGAAGCGATGAAGAAGCTAGCGACTGGGATCCTCAAAGGTTTTTTCGACGACAAGGAAGACTTCCAGGTGCACCTTCCACATGTGCCATGCCTCAAGGATTCTATTGGGGAGTGATACAAGTCGCAATGGTAAGCTGTGATCTAACTCACAGCATTGCAGGACTGGGCAATCACCGTGGGCCTCCTAGAACTCGTGCTCGGCGAGCGCACGGTTACAATCCATCCATCTGCGATGACAGTTCAAGAGTCATGTGTATTGTGCAGGTGAACAATGAAGCATACTCATGTGCTGCGTCCTCGTTGCTGCAGTCACTCGAGTTCTCCGCGGACCAATTCAGTGCACTTGTGAGCAGCTGCTGGTGTGCCACTGAGTGCTTCTGATGGTGGTGTGGAGGTGTGGCCGCTACTGGAGAGGAAACTTGACCAGAATGTGATTCAAGAAGTGTTTATGAAAGTATGCCTGGACGGTGCGATGCCCAGATACCAGCAGTCAAGTGCTGTCTCGCCGAGCGGTGTTGCATCAAACATGGGGTTCCAGCGTAGTGATATCACACCGGAGATCTCAACCATCACTGATGCCGTTGAGTCCACCAAGACCAAAGAGGATGCAGATTATGCAGAAGCTCATGCAATCAACGAGAAGCGGTGAGTGCTCTAGTCGATTCTTCTTGGGAAAATATTCATCTTGTGAGCTGCAGAGTCCCTATCGCTACAGAAATCTGCTGTGTTGCAATGAAAGGCCTCTGCAATGTGCTCCCTACGAATGTGGCTGCTGAACCCTTTACCCTGAGGCTCCTTCAGTGTGAAGACTGGAAGCCATTCATGAAAAGCCCAGCTGCTTCACTCGCTACCACGGAGCTGGGGTGGGCCACAGTACTGCAGGTTTGAGGTGTTTCGGTCGCACAGAAGCTGATTGCTTGAATACAGGCCAATAATATCTCTCAGCGCACAAAGTTGCTCAAATCTTTAGCCGACGTGTGGAGGAAGGTCCAGCGTTGGACTGAATACTAAATATTGAGCATTACACTGTATACATTAAATATTAAATGTTAGCTGATGTGTGGAGGAAGGTCTAGCATTGTAGCACCATTAGACTTATCCCTTTGAGTCACTCTGTAATCGATTCAGTACCTCCCTGACACCAAAGCTAAGAGTTAGGGCTATGCAGAGCACTTGATGGAATCAAGAGGTTGCCCTAAAGGCTTCTGCAGGTGTCTGACAAGCAGCCGAGCTTCAGTGAAGACGCAGTAGAAGGCTCGCTCGCTTGGTACTGCCTCAAATGCGTCAACATGATCAAGGAGGCAGCCACGGGTGCTGTGCCAATCATGCACACACCCAGCAGACCGCTATCACACCTACTCCTTGAAGGGCTCTTGAATGCACTCCAACCTGGTACGGCATCCTTCCATACGCAATGGGCACAGAAAGGTATTCTCTCAGGTCCCCGAGACGATTTCATCAAAGAGATGAACAACAGCAACGATGTGTTAGAGCTGCTGTTGCAAGATCTCAGGAGCGCTTTGCAGTCTCCACAGTCCGGGGATGGTCCACCAGAAATGCAGGTGCTGTCTCGCCGAGCCAACGCTCAACACTTGAACTCTCATTGCTGCTGCGCACCGTTGTTAGTGTAGCCTTCTCTGTCACTGATATGAGTGGTTCGACAGGAGCGGTTGCTTCTCCTTGCGTATCTCCTTGAACATTGCGACTCCATCACGCTAAGCACCCAGCAGGCATACCCGAGCATACTTCTTGCACCCTTTGGATTGAGTGTCGTGTTGTTTAGGTCCAAGATATTGGTCTCCTTGACGGCACACTGGTGCCCTCTGCAGAAGCTGAACTTTTCCAGTGGCTAACCTCCTTGATGAGCAGTGGGAACTGCCTCGCTGATGGAGTCAAGGATTGGTTGCTTGCAAAGCTTACCACCAGGACCTCGAACCCTGCCGGTCTCGGGATGGAGTTATATCTCAGCTTCTGTGCATGCTTCATGTGTGTAAACGACATTGTTGCACCTGCAAAAGGGTACCCAGATCTGGGCAATTTTTTCAAGGTCAGCGAGGCAAGGGGAATCGAAGGGCTCTGGGCGCTCTTTCTCCATTCAGATGATGCTTCTGTAGTAACACTCGCCAAGAATTTCTTGCTTCTGTTATACGGGAAAGCCTTTTTCGCACCTTCTACTCAGCAGGCAGGACAGTCCTCTGCATTTCCGGATCTGTCGGTGCGCGATAAGGAACTTGCAGCGATCGATGAGCTGGATGAAGATGACAACTATAAGGCTGTCCTCAAGGAATCCGTGATGGAACAGTACCCACAAGCACCTGCCGAGCCTGCAGAGGAGGAAGCCACCGAGCCCCCATTTGACGAGCGCTATCTTCTTATCGAACAGGTGTCACACATAGTGAGAGCTGTAGTCAAGGCTGTACTAAACCTGTACTGTGCAGGCGTTCCAACATCTGCTGGACATGCCGAGTGACAATGTGGTCGCCAACACTAAAGTCCAACGCTGTCTTGGATTAGTAGACGATTTTCTCCTGAGTTTTGCCCACCAAAGCACCCTCAGGTCTCTCGGTGGTGCTTCACGTGGTCGGCGAATTGAGCTTACATTCAACACATTTAAACTCACACTCGCACAGCCTATCAGCTCCGATGAACTCATGGAAAGTGCTTTCAGCAATCGATCCGAACTCCACGAAAACTTGTCCGTCTGCCAGCTCTGTACCAGACTGTCGAAGCACCTAGGTCAACCGGTGACGTTTGCAACTGGCAGTCAGTGGAATGCAGAGCCCCTCGAATCATACTCGCAGCAGACCCTGAAGGAGCTCTGTCTCTTTGACGGGGCTACACTGCAAATACTTCCCGACAAGGAGCAGATACCTGCCGACAGTACAGTAGTCGATTCACCAGGGAGTGTGTTAGCGAGTGATTACCTCAAGTTTGAGATTCTGTTCGGACTCGGGAGTAATCCCATGCTCTCAGAACATACAATCTCGATGCTATGGAGCCTCCTCACCCATGTCCCTGTGTGCGGGGAAATCAAGAAACAAGTGAAAGCTCTACATGGCGATTTCTGGTCCACAAGTAGCTCGGGGTTCAATATCAATACAGCTTACTGCACCCTTGTAGTTGATGCGATGCTCACCCCTGCTGACCCAACAGGCTACGATCCGTACGTGTGGAGGCACGAATTCATAACTCAAGCAGGCACGCTTAACTTTGCTAAATTCTATGACATGTGTCTCGAACTGTTCGACACAATCCTAAATGGGGACCTCGGGGACGTCCATCTGTCCACTGTTTGCAAGCTGCTGCTTCCTCCGTGCCTCCGGGTGCTCAACATGTGTGTCGGTGGGTCGCTTGTGGCAATGCACCAGAATCAGCTCACGCGTGTGCGTAGCTTTGGCTTGTCAATGAGCAGAACATTGATGGACCCTGGAAAAGATGCTGCAGAGGCGGTGATTTCCACGATTGAGGCTTTATCAGGGTGTGAAAGTCTCGCCGCTAAGATCGTTGAATTGCTCCAATCTGTTCTTGACAAGAAGTTGTTGCTCGCTACGGCTGCAGTTCACGGGCTCCAGACAGTCTTGACAATCCTGTCAGTCTTCCCAGATGTTGCAATCGCTTTCCTAGATGAAGCACACATGGCGACCTTCATGGCGCTTCTCATCTACCCAGAGGACGTTGCTGTCAGAGACAAAGCAAGCGAGACTTTATTCGGGCTCTCGAGACTCACCCCAGCAGTTTGCAATGTGGTGCAAGATCATGCTATGACTGCTGTGTTGGAAGTGCCATTCACATGCTCCTCAACAGAAGAGCTATTCATGCTTGTTCGGAATGTGAACTCGACAACCGACACCGTGAGGGGTGTGCTCACTTCGCTCTTTGACAGATTGATTACAATCCCAACAGATGCTTTGCTGATACAGGACAGCTTCCACAGTCTGCCTCATTCCTCCAAATGAGCTCGGGTCGACACTGATGTCAGATACACTGTGTGAACGGCCTTTTTGAGATAGCTCATGCTTTGACACATTTGGAGAGGCATCCAACCTCTCCGGTGGCTCCTCTGTCGATTCTGCATCCTCGGCTGGACTGCTCGCTAATCCAGTGTAGCTGCGTGAGCGGCCGTCCCCAAGCTGTGCACCCTGCAGTGGCTCTGCAGCTGGGCTAGCAGTCGGCAAAGTTGTGGTGGGCGTCCTCCTGCGGTACACTAGTATGAAGGCAGACTTCCCACTCGAGGATCGCCCACCCTGGTCGTCTCCACCAAAGCATTCGTCCTCCATACTACCTTCGAATGGATATATGTTCTCGTCGTCACATTTATACCAACTTTGCGATGGGTCGTCCCATACTAGAGACCAATAATGCCCAGCACCTGCAACACCCATGTGCACAACTACCCCCTGCAGTATATACATATCTGGAGTGCCTTCTGGAGTGAATTTCCCAAAGTCCATCTC
>Ga0099798_10659_pt1 | contig 11005 bp, 2 predicted proteins | sample Uncmet_Sort29A_1_FD_89870 | JGI IMG/M metagenome (GOLD analysis project Ga0099798, IMG submission 89870) | Marine eukaryotic communities from CALCOFI LINE 67, Pacific Ocean - CN13ID_Sort29A_1 | ecosystem: Environmental > Aquatic > Marine > Oceanic | place: Pacific Ocean: Monterey Bay | collected... | reverse complement strand
GATCAATCCGAACCCTCGTCGGTAATCGTCCAACCTCCTAGTCGCATCGCGAAGCCCAAAGCCGTCGCCAAGGCTAAGGCCCGCAAATCCAAGGCCTCCAAATCGAGCGACACCAAGTGGTATGTAGCCGGGTTCGTCCTCCTTTTCTTTGTTTTTGGGTACCTGTTCTGTTATTCATGTAAACAGAAATCTAATCCTGACCCCGTCCCCGCCCCGGTTAATCCTGGACCTTCTCCCGACTTCCTGATGAAGGAGCTGGTTCGGAAGGACACGGAGCTGCTCCAGAAGAACGGTACTGATAACACCAATCTGCTCCTCCAATCTCTTAAGAAGGAGTCCAACTCTCTGAAGCACGAGAGCGCCGCTCTGAAGCAAGACAGCGAGAGGAATAACAGGGAAATCCTGAGCAAGCTCGAGAATATCAACCAGCAGCAGCAGGAACAACAACAGGAAAAAGGTTTTTTACAGGCGGAAAATCCCCAACGTAAGCCTTGGAAAACAGCCAAAAAAGCTTTCGCCTTCCTCGTTATTCTGGGGTTGTTAGGGGCTATCCTCTATGTAGTATTGCAGCATATTGCCACGGATGATAAACTGAAACCAGCTACTCCTGCGGTTGTCAACAACAACAATCCCCATACTAGCAGTCCCCCTAACAGTCCTACTGTTGTCAGAACAAACTCTTCAACATCTGGAGATGCTGACCGATCAGTGTCCGCTGATGTACCGGATGGAGGAACAGACAATGGGCATGCTGGCGGACCTGATAATGAAAGCAACCAACGAAACGAAGAGGTAGATACGAGTACAGTAACTGCAACATTCGATATCAACAACCAATCGTACGATTATTATCCCTTGTCTTATGAAATGTTACTTGGTCTGTTTTCACCTGGCCCCGGTACTCTTTCGAATGTAGTTGTTTCGGAGAAAATAAGTTATGACGACCACGATAAAGAAGCACTTCTTATTGCTGCAGGTGAAGTCATCGAAGTAGAAAGCTCGGTAAACGGCTCATGGACATTGCGTTGGACCGACCCCTCTAGTGAATCCAAAAAATCCTATTCCTTTGATTCAACAAACCTCCTTACCGCTCTTTCGAAAAACCTCGTTCAACGGGCTGTCCCAATATCCTCAAGTTCTTTTCCGCAACCTCACTCGGTTGAGGATTCCGTAGAATTGGACAATTTTTCGAACGTTGGTGCAACTGCGGCCCCTTTTCACTTCTTTTCCACTTCTCCAGTATCTGTTCAAGATGACGCTGGCGACGAGAAAACCTTTGACGCAAATACGGTTGTGGTGGTGACACAGGGTTCAGACAGTGATAAGATCGTTTTCTCTGGTCTTAGTAATGGTTCCGAAGAAAATACTGGTGACGTTACAATCCCCACAGATCTTACAACATTTTCAGGGAGCAATCAGTGGATAAAGGCCACGGTGTCCACTGATATCACTGGTATACTAGCCGGTAAAACCAAGTACTTTGAAGTTATTGGGAGTTCGATAACTCTAGATGGCCACGAATTCCTTCCTGGAACCACACTCCAAATAACCAAGGATTCCGAATCAGGTGGCGACATCAAGATCGAGGGTTGGCGGGAGGGTAGTATTGTTGAAGGCGCCGACAATAAAACCGTATTTACGGTAATAAAAGGCGAGATTGAAAATGCTATTACAGTGGCGATGGATGGTCAGGTGACCAATGGTAATGGATTTCTCCGTAATAAAGCTTTCCCCACGATAACAGCGTACGTCGGTAAAGATGGTATTGATCGTAAAGGACTTGCTGGCGCAAAAGTTGAGGTTGAGCGCATTACTGAGGGCGCATTTGATCGCCTCGTTGTTAAAGCTCTGGGTGATAGCTCTAGCAGTGGGACTTTCACTTTCATTGGTACGGAGGCCGTCGAATCCGCCCTGCCCAACCTTGTAAAAGCGGATGATACAGGTGATGAATAGAATGGATAGAAGAGGATTCGAAAAATTCCGGGATTGAAATATTAGTATTTGGGTATGAATACTTGAGTCAACGAATACAGTTTGCCAATCCAGATGCACTTGGTACTGAAACACTATTAGATATTCTTAGGCAGGGGTATGAGAGTAAATCGAGGAGGACTTTGTGGGTAGTAAAGACAAATACACAAAAGTGGCTGGGGTATGGATTAACCTGAGGAGGACAAGTGGACAATCGTAAATAGACACCAAACCTAGTAACGCGAATCGGATTAATTCGGCGTATATGCATAGAATTAGAGTGGTGGAGAAAGCGTATCTCGAGGAGGACTTAGTGGACAAATGTGTAGACACATGTACAGTACTACTATTGATTATTAGAAAAAAGAAAAACTCCTGTAGTGAGAGAAACGCAGGTGAACGATCTCCACCGAATTGAATAAAATGACTGTACGTGCTCTATTCATTTGTTCGCCTCAATACTATCGTTCATTCGTGACATTCAAGAATATAATCGATCATTTTATTTGTGCGTTGTGTGTGTGTGTCATGCAGTGTGTTTTGGTTGATGTGTGAGTTCAAATTTTGCACTAGACTAACATCTAGAGAAGTTGTATTGACAGGAGTTGCGCGGCAAGGCCTATTGAGGCAGCAGATGCATCTGAAACCAGGAGCGCATGATTAAGTTCTTCTCAAATCCACCCGAAAAAACTTCCTACGAAATCCTTGTAAACTAACCGTAAGAAGCATTTTACCGCTACTGGTACCGCTTTTGAAATATACACGTTTGAATTCACTTTGTTATAAGTTTTCTAGAACTAAATACTGTGTTTGTAACGAAATTTCTTTTTTACCCCTAGTGAAACGTGATTAATGTGAATGTGCCTTGAAGTACGTCAGAAATAAAACATCCTGTGTGTGTGTCATGGTGTTTTGGTTGTTGTGTGTTGGGTGGGGTTGACTTCAAGTTTTGCATGAGAATAACTCGATATGAGAGAACTTGCATTAACAGGAGTTGCCCGGGATAGGCTGTTGAGGCGCCTGCTCTCTTTAAAATAAAACGCGCATGATTGGAATCTTCTCAAATCCACCTGAAATGATTCCTACGAAATCATCGTAAACTCGTCCTAATAAGGATTTTTGCGGTACTGGTACCGATTCCGAACCACCAACGCTTCAAATCACTTTGTTCTGAGTTTTCAAAAACCAAGAAAGTGGGGTATGACAAAATTCAATCTTTACCCCTAGTAGAATCAATGCGCCTTGGACTACGTAAATATTTTTGCCTGTGTGTGTCACCGTCTTGGTGTGTTGTGGTTGATGTGTGTTGGATGCGGTTGAGTTCAAATTTTGCACTAGACTAACATCTAGAGAAGTTGCATTGACAAGAGTTGCGCGGGGTGGGCTGCTGAGCCCCTAGCCCCCTCTAAAACCAAAAGCGCATGATTAAAATCTTCTCAAATTCACCGTAACCTGAACAAACTTGCTTCGAAATCATCGTAAACTAGTCGTAATAAGCGTTTTGACGGTACAGGTACCGCCAAAAATTGACGTCACTTTGTTCTCAATTTCCAAAAACTAGACGAAGGGGGCATGACAAAATTTAATTTTCACCCCTAGTGAGATATAAAAAACGTCAATGTGCCCTAAAGTATGTCAATATCCAGAAATGAAAAATCCCAGCTCTCAACAAATGTACCAAATGTCCTATTGAGATCTCACCTATTCCTTACCATCATTCTCAGACACACAGTGACCAGTTACTCTCGTAACTTACCAACTTTTAAACCACTACACTACTATCTCAACTCTCTCACACTTCTTCTAGTATAAACCTCTTTAAGTCAGTTAACCAAAACTCCTTACAATGCTCGTTAAAACTGAGTTTGATACCTCCATTTTGTCGCTCGACAGCTCCGACAGCGATTACAGTATAGTCGACAGCGATTACAGTATAGTGGACAGCGATTTCGATTCTGATTCCGACGACGATAGTGATTCCGACAGTGATTCGGATTCCGACTCCGACGACGAGAAGGCTCAAGCCAAGAAACCGGCTGCCAAAAAAAACAAGAAGTCCAATGCCGACACCAAGTGGTACGTAGCCGGCCTCCTGGTTCTCCTGGGTTTGGGAGTGTTTTTGTTCTTTTTTGGGAAATCCAACACCCAAACTACCGAAACTACTGAGCCTATTGAGACGGCTCCTGCTCAGCCGCCTTCCCCTGAGTTCCTCAGCAGAAGGGACTTAGATCAAACCCAGAAAGAGCTCGAGCTGAACCAAAGCCAGGCCCTAGAGCAGGCGCAGAAACAGATGGAGGTGGCGCAGAAACAGATGGAGGTGCAGGCGGCGAAGTCGGCGGAGCAAGCCCACCAATCGCAACAAGCCATTCTTAGCGAAATCAAAGCTCAGGCGACAGAGACCCCTAAGAAGAAATCTGGGTGGAAGAAATTTATGCTGTTCCTGGTTATTGTAGGGTTGTTATCCGCAATTCTCTATGCCGTTTCACAGAACGTGGTGGAGGATGGGCCGGTATTCAACAATAATCCGACAATTTCGGCACCAGTAACCGGGGGTACTAGTAGTAATGATATCGGAAGGGCTGGTGATAGTACTACCACCACTTCAGCTGAATCAGCTGCTGATACACAGCCAGCTAGTACTAGTAGTTCTAGCAGTGGTGGCGGAGCAGGTGTAGATACTGAAACAAATCCGGCTCCGCCTGCCACAGACCAAGGCGCTGAGTCTACTGCTAGACAATTTGATATCACCGCATTAGAATACGAACACTATCCTGTAAGTAACGCCATATTAACAGCACTAATAAACTCCGGTAGTGGCACTCTTTCGAATTTGGTTGTTTCGGAACCAATTGAGTACACCAACAACGGTGACATCCTAAATCTTGATGCAGGTCAAGAAATCGCAATCGTCGTCGATAGTAGCTCAGCATCAAATGTGTTCCTCATACAGTGGACATCCGTCGATGGTAGACGTAATCAATTTAGTCTTGGTGCTCAGAGCTACAGTACGGTTCTCTCAAGAAAACTCCTTCAGAAAGCTCAAGCCATCAACACTATTAGTATCACGCCTACTCCTTTAGGTATTAGTACTCTTTCGAGCCTGAGTACTGAAATCACTGATCTTGGAGCAAGTACTACAGACGATGGTTCCGACTCAATCACGGTTTTGCTAAAAGAAGCACTTACCCTCGGTTTAACTAGTGGCGGTACCTCTACACCCCATTCGCTTCCGATTAACACAGTTATGACGATTAGCTCGGCAGCTACTACACCTGGTACAGTAACTGTTACGGGTCCTGCGGCTGCGGGGGGTTCAGTGCCAACAGGTACTATTACTACTGAAGCACTGGTGACAGCACTAACACCTGCTTCAGTAGGTGGTGCGGATAAGGCTATAAAGGTCTCGGACAACACGATATTGGCTGCTATCGCCGGTGCAACTGAGACCACTCCGAGATACTTCAAGGTAGTTAAACAAGATCTTGTCGTTGGAACTGCTCCAACGACTACCTTTGCCGTCGACACTGTGATAAGAGTTACCAAGAGTAGTACGACTGACATTATAATTGAGACGTTTGATGCTTCTAATGTAAACTTTCCGGGAACGGGTAATTCGCTCACCGTTAGTGCAGCTTCTATTACTACGGCTCACCTAAGCGAGGTGGCATATCATTATTCTCCGGAAGAGAGTATTTTCGTAGGCAAGAATGGTCTTGATGCGATAGACGCCGGTGAACAAGTCACTGTTGTCCGTGGAAACGACGGAACTCTTACTGTAACTGTCAGTGGGGCCATAACGACAGGGGGTAACATCTATACAATCCCACAAAATAACGCCAATGCGGCCTTGAACAAAATTATTAGAGCGATGCCGGCGACCGTGACGTCTTAGAGGATTCGAAAAAATTGGGGAATGAGCAATATCTGAGATAATGAAACTTAAGTAGGGGTATTGGAGTAAAAAGAGGAGGATTTTGTGGGTACCAAGTAAAAACAAATAAGAAGCTAGTAAACTGAGTGATTGGGGGGTTAAACCTGGGGCGGAAAAGTGGAGAAATCAAGATAAAATCGACACAAGACCTAATAGAGTTGGGAGTGTCAACAAAATACCAAACACCAGAGATGGGGCAAGCGTATCACGAGGAGGACTTACTGGAGAAATGTGTGTAGCTATTTCCTATTAGAAGAAAAACTCCTATATTTGTAGTGAGAGAGACGCAGGGGCTCTCCGCTGACTTAGAAAACTTGAAACTAAATATGTGCTCATATTAATGTGTTTGTTCGATGCTCTCTGATCCTTTCGTGAATCCGAAATCCGCGAATCTCAAAATCAACAGAATAACGTGAAATCCCTCAGACACATGAACCTGAAATCCCTGTAAATTCTTCGCTTAACAAGACCTTACCTCTTCTCCCAGTCACCACTTCCAGAGACTATTGATCTCTAAACACTACTAGTAAACTAAAGTCAAGTCTGTTAACTTTCCACTTAGGCCTAAGCCGTAGATTCCTCTGCTTACACTCTTCAAGATGACTCAATCCTACACCGAAGTCACTTCCATCAAAAAGGGCGAAGTCTGCCCCTTCGATGCCGCCATGGGTGTTCACACCCCTCTTCTACCCGCCAACTCCGACGGCGAGCACGAGCCTCAACACAGCGACTCCGAGTCTGACGGGGGGTTTGCTGACGAAATAACCACCTCCACTTCCCTTGACCAAGCTCAGGGCTGGTCCACCGGCGCCCTCGTGACTGTGGTCGGGGTGATCGTTACGCTCTTCGTCTACGGTATCTACGGCTACAGTAGCCCGGAACAAAACCGCGAAACGTTGGAACGGAAAGATAGCGATAATGAGGTTGAGCTCCTGGAACAGGAGGTCTCCTGTTCCCAAGAAGATACCGAGGACGCAATCAGAAGCAGTGAATCTAGCGAGTTACAGGAGTCGGAGTCAGGGGCAGCGGTTGTGGAAACTGAATCCCAGATTTCTGTTTTCCCTCAGCCCGCTAAGACCAACGCTCTTTTGACCAAGATGCGGATTCCTGCTCAGTATCGCGCCAAGTTCCCCTGCTATATGAAGTACTTTTTGGTGTTTGCGGTCCTGGTCACTGCCATCGCGTTTCTCGCCCTCTATGTATCTGAGCAGCAGGAGAACACCGAGCTCGAGGAAAGCTTGTCGAAGTCGAAGAAGGACCTCCAAACCGAAAAAAACAAGGCCAACTCTTCTTCCTACACCACCACCCCCGCCGCGATAATAACCACCACCACCGAGAATTTGGAGCCTGAGGAGCCGGAGAGTCTGAAGGCCTTGGATTACTTCCCCGTGAGCAAAAATGCGCTGTCAGCAGTCTTTTCCGCAGGTGACGGCTCCACAACCAAGCTGAGCAATCTCCGGGCGTATCAGGACATCTCCCTCAAGAACGGCGATCTTTCTATTCCGGCGGGCACCGCTCTCAACCTCAAGGCCGGGGGCAGCTTCGATAGTGCAATCCTTGAGTGGACCACTAGCGGTACTGAGTACAGCTACATTCTCACTAGAGCGGAAGCCGGCATGCTTGAGCCCGGGAGAATCGTGCAGGAATACACTGCCGTCAGTACCGCGGCGCTTTCTCCCACTAATGTAACCCCGGGCAGGATGACCGACGCTGAGGTAAAATCGTTCGATACTGAAACGGACATTCAAAGATTCATCCTCAACGAGGACTTGGAAATTACTGATACGAATAGTATTTCCAAAACATTTGCGGCAGGTACCGTGTTGGAAATGAGCGGGGTTGACTCCGAGCATGTTAAGATCGTTGGTTTTGAAAAAAATGGCGGCTCTGCCACCCTTGATAGTGTGGCTAAGAGCTCAGTTAGCCCTAAAATACAATCCCTCGACAAGGTTGTCATGGCATCTGATCTCAAGGCCATTTCCTTCGGCGCCACGAAGTACTACGAAGTTGTTGGTCACTATATTCACTTGGGACGTCGGGACTTCTATCCTGGTTCAATCCTCAAGTTTACCAGAGATGACAACGATTTTGGATATACCATTCAAGGACTTAGTCCCGATGATAATAGCATCATGAGCGGTCGTGCGAACGGAGCCGCACGCGATTACAGCGGTTCTTTTCGAGGTTTTCTAACAGACATGTTTAACAGATCTACCGCACATACTGGCGCCCATACTGGCTACCTAAGAGAGAAGAAAATGAACTCAATCGACGGGGGAGCTGACAAAGTTCGCGTTGGGAGAAAAGGTCTCTTTGGCAACGGCGACTACGTGGGAAAGGTGGTTAAGACTATTAGCGAAGACCTCTTTGATTCAGGGAAACTCCATATCACCCTGGGTACGGGGGAGGTGATCACGGTTCCTTCCAGCCACAAGGCGAGGGCCTTGTCGAACCTCGTGGAACCCAAGGACTAGGTCTCCAACGTTGGAAGTCCAAAATTGCGAGCCCAAAAATGTTAGAGGCTCTAGTGATGGAAAGTGAGGACTCGAATTTGAAGGGGTAAATTGAGGGTTACTAAAATAGTTAATATACTAGTAGTTGTAGAACCCAGTAGTTCTTTCTTCCACGAGAAAAGTACTTCTAGGCTGCAGCACTGGTTACACTGGGGGATAGCTCAGGTAGTATGCCGACGCACTATCAGCGAATCTATCAATACACTTAAGGCTTGCCATAGGAAGCATGAATGTGCACCTAGCAAGGCGAGAGGGTTAAACTTACTACGCGCGGCGAAAGCGAAATCGTAAAAATAACCAAAACGACGTATTAGTATTAGCGCAATATCAAAACTTAGCCGTATGAAGTATCTGGCGGGCGCTTGGCGTGGGCGGTTCGCTTGTCTCTTTGTGTAGCAGAGGCAAGTCTTCGGGCAGGGTCGGCGGCGAGGGGGCTTTCTCAACGTGGGGAAAGATTTAAACGGGGGACAAAATCAGACACTTCCACAATCGTTTTAAAGGTAGTCACTGTGTAGATCAGAAAAAATAGGATCAGAAAGAAGAAAACAAAACTCGTATGGTAGACTTAGTGAGAGAGTCGAAGGTGATCGCTCTCCACTGATTTAAATATTGGAAACTTGAAAATTTTTAACTGTACATACGTCTGTTCGCCTTTGTGTTTCTCCCAATCTCTTTCTCTGATCTTATTCTTCATTCGTGAAATGCGTGAAATTCTATTCGTGAATCCGAAATCCGCGACTTCTCAAACTCTACATAATGACGTGAAATCCGTGTAAATTCTTCGCTTAACATACAACTTCAAGGCTACTAATTCCTTCCCTCTTCTCCCAGCCACCACTTCCAGAGACTATTAATCTCTAAACACTACTACTACTAGTAACCTTAAGTCTGTTAACTTTCCACTTAGGCCTAAGTCGTAGATTCCTCTGCTTCCACTCTTCAAGATGTACACCGAAGTTACCGCCATTAAAAAGGGCGAAGTCTGTCCCTTCGATGCTGCCGTGGGTGTTTACACCCCTCTGATTCTCGCCAATTCCGACGGCGAGCACAGCGACTCTGAGTCCTCTGCCGGGGGCTTGTCGTCTGCCGGGGGCTTCTCCGACGAAGAAACCTCTCCTCCACCTCGCAACCAGCAGCCCCAGGCCCAGGGCTGGTCCACCGCGTCGGTTTTCGGGCTGGTTGGTGTGTTCATCGTTCTCGCCACGCTCCTGGGCTACGGGATCTCCACTTACACCCAGGAGGACAAACCCCAGGCCACCAATGAAGAGGCTGCTGCGCAGGTAGAGGTGCTGAAAAAAGAACTCCACAAAGAAAAGAATGCGAACGATATGCAGATAAACCAGTTGAAACAGGAGCTGTCCAAGGCGCCGAGTCAGAAAGACATCGAAGACGCAATGAAAAGCGGCGAAGCCAGGGGCCTCCAGTTGGCGGATTCCGGCTTGGTTGTTGCTGACTTGCAGGAGAAACTCAGTGTTGAAGAAGGGAGAAACCGGGAGTTGCAAGAAAAACTCGCCCACCTCCCCTCTACCGTCTCCCCCATCGATCAGCCCGTCAAAACTAACGCTTTGTTTACCAAAATGAGGATTCCCGCTGAATACCACTCCAAAGTGCCCTGCTATATCATGTACTTTTTGATGTTCGCGGTCCTGGTCACTGCCATCGCGTTTATCGCCCTGTATGTGATTGAGCAGGAGGAGACCACCGAGCTCGAGGAAAGCTTGGCAAAGTCGGAGAAGGACTTAAAAGCGGAGAAAAAGAAGGCCAACTCTTCTTCCTCCACCGTCACCCCCGTCGCCAAAAAGGTTACCACCACCGTGAAAGAGCCGGCGAGTTTGAAGACTTTGGAGTACTACCACCTCACCAAAACCGATTTGGCTACCGTATTCGACGCCGACGATGGAGCCGGAACCAAGCTGAGCAATCTGCGCGCGTACCAGGACATCTCCTTTAAGAAGCCCGCCAACGACACCATCAGCGGCAGAAGCGGCGACCTTTCCATTAAGGCGGGAACAGTTATCACCCTCAAGGCCGGGAGCAGCAAAGGTAGGGCGATCCTGGAGTGGACCGTTAGCGGTACTCAGTACAGCTACATCCTGACTAAGAAGGAAGCGCTGTCCACCGGGTCAAAAGCTTCGAAGAATTTGGTCAAAGGAGTGCTCGACCCCGAGAAACTCGTGCAGCAATCCGTCGCCATCAGTACCGCGGGTCTTTCTCCTACTAATGCAACTCCGGGTAGGATGACCGACGCTGAGGTGAAGGCCTTCGATGATGCTGCCGCGAACATCCAGAGGTTCATTCTCGCCGCAGACTTGGTAATTGAGGATACGAACAAGCAGACCAAAACATTCGCGGCAGGCACCGTGTTGGAAATGACCGGTGCGCCCGGTTCCAATGTTAAAATCACAGGTTTTGAGAAAGGTGCCGCCACTCACACCTTTAATACTGTCGATGAGACTCTTGTTAGCCCTTTAATACAAGGTTTGGACAAGGTTGTCATGGAAGGTGATATCCAGGCCATTACCGCCAACTCTACTAAGTACTACGAAGTTGTTGGTCAGTCAATTACCTTGGGTACGGGAAGTCAGGTGTT
>Ga0099798_10658_pt1 | contig 11006 bp, 12 predicted proteins | sample Uncmet_Sort29A_1_FD_89870 | JGI IMG/M metagenome (GOLD analysis project Ga0099798, IMG submission 89870) | Marine eukaryotic communities from CALCOFI LINE 67, Pacific Ocean - CN13ID_Sort29A_1 | ecosystem: Environmental > Aquatic > Marine > Oceanic | place: Pacific Ocean: Monterey Bay | collected... | reverse complement strand
TTTTCCAAAAAAATACTAGGTGCATTGGCGTTTTCAAATGTGGAAGACATCCCCATTAGGCAGGTGAACCCTATTTTTTATTGTGGTAAAGATGCCGATATTCCGTTGATCGACAGGCACGCGGAGAGGTTAATCGTTGCAATAAGTGCCAAAATATTGCACGAAGAGGCGGTTTTGCGTGAGAAAAACATGCTAACGCCGCAGCAAATTGGTTTTACTAACGTGTGTCAGGAGGCCTACCGCGTCATCGAGCTTATTCAAGCTCAGCATGTTTTGCAAAGCGGTTTGAGAAATTTAAAAAAAGTGAAATAATGATGATTTTTAATTAAATTTTTGAGTAAATCGCTTCCAGAACACGTTTTGCGAATTTATTTTGATGCAAAATCACCATTTTACTAAAACTCCCACATTTTCTTAAATTTCTACTAGGTTGGCCGCTTTTCACGTTACTAGCGAGACGACGACCGATAAGCGACATCGCACATTTCAACATCTGGGAGGTTGGAGAAATTTAAAATCAAAATCGAAATTTCGGTCATATTTGGGCCGTGAAGGCGTCTGCGACGTCAAAAATGACGTCTCAACTACATGTCTATCGAAATTCGGACCCCCAATTTTGTTCCAGATTTTTTTTTTTTGGTACGCGAAAATTTTTCAAAAAAAGTGGTGTGGAATTCTTTTGGGATTACAAAAACTTTGACCGCAGGAAATTTGAAAATTCTGTTCAAAAATCGACGTCAGAAAAATCAAAAGCTTCCAAAAATCGACGCTGGAGACCTAAAATCGGCCTCTGAAAACCCTAAATTCGTTATTTTTAATTTCTCCTACATTTTTTCCAAAAATCTACTAGGTGCTCAAGGCCTACCATAAAATTAATGAGACAGACCCCATGCCCTCTCACCGTACTCAGTGGCATCCCTTGGAGATTACCATATCCAGAATCTCTGCCGGAAGTTCGAATTTTTGGCACCCTGAAAATCAAAATGCGTACAGGGACATCATTCCTCAATATGGAGCTATGGTCATGACTTTTGCATGGTTTTTTCGGCGGATATTAGATTATAAATGGTCCTCTTGCACGATGGTGGCCTATGAATTGTTACGGTATGTACAGGCTTGGACGCAGCTACAGGTCGGGCACAATCCTTGGGAGTTGATTTTGAGTGATGATCGCCTACGAGAGATATTCCCGCACATCAAGAGTAACAAAACGCTTGAGGCCGTGCGAGACCCCTTCGGCTTGTCGCTCGATATGCTCGCCACCCTAGAGGGTCACATTTACCTCAGTAGTCTCAACTTGCTGGCGGACGCGATTTTACCGCCAAATCCTATTATTCTTGAAGCGGGCGCGCACATTGGCGAGGACGCCATCGGTTGGAGAAATTTATTTAAAATCGTAATTTCGAGGGCCGTGAAGGCGTCTGCAAGGCAAAAAACGTGCCTAACTACATGTCGATTAATTATTTTTTAATTTTTCTACTAATTAATAAGGTTACATGGACAAATGGCCGCGCGCCCATGTTATAGCTTTGGAACCGAACCCAGAGAATTTCATCCGGATGAGGATGGTTGGAGAAATTTATATAAAATCGCGCTCAAAACACCAAAATTGCATATCAAAACGCCAATTCCGTCGTTCAAATCGTCTTTTATTTAATAATTTTTCTCCAACTTAAAAAATACTAGGTTTTGTCGGCGGGCCATAACGGTGGATACAGGCACAGGGAGATGGTTGGGCAATGGGCGGCGTTATGTGGCGAACCGGGGATCGTGGGGCTTTACACGCGGAAAGTTGTGCAGTTCCCAGGGCATGACGCGCAGTCGTCGATTTTCAAGCCCAATGAGAACATCGAGTCTCTAGAACATGGCATCATGAGCCAAGAGCCCACAATTGACGTGCAGTGTAAGACTTTAGACGAGCTTACGAACTACAGCCAGACCGTTTGGGGCCGTGGCTTAGATTTTCTGCAGTTGGATCTCCAGGGCGCAGAATATTCAGTACTAAAAGGGGCGAGAAATTTACAAGGAGTTAGAGCGATTAGTGTGGAGGCCACGGAAAGGCAAGTTTACGGAAATGAAAGCGAGGTCCCGCCCGCCGCTCGGTTATGGCAGTTATTAACTAGTAGGGGCTTCAAAAAAGTGGTGGGCACGCGGCATAGGGAGGCTAGCAGCGACACCCTCTGGGTCCGGGCGGATCTGATTTGAACGCAACATACAAGTTTTTTAATCATTTGAACAATTCAACGAATCAGATACGTCTGATAGTAGACCCCACCGCACAGATACCGTCAAGCATGTCAGTGTGGTGTAGTGGTTATCACATCTGTCTAACACACAGAAGGTCCCCAGTTCAATCCTGGGCACTGATATTTTTTTATTTTTTGATGCGGACATTATTCTTTGCAACCTAAATGCTGCGCGTTTTTTGTGGATTTTGTTAATTAAAATTTAAGATTAAAATGTGAAAGTGCAGTTTGAATTGTAGTGCAGAAAGTGTGAATTGTAATAAATTGTATTCATTATTAAATGTAAAAACAAAGCAGTCTCATACAGTTTATTTATCTTGTATAAACCTCCCCCATGTGTCCCAGCGCGTTCATTCAAATTTCATTCATTCATTTTTAAGTCTCAGTAAATATTTTGTCATCAGTAATTATTTAGCATGGGTGTGTATATAATAGCTTATATAATAGCGTTGCTGACGTTACATTTTACACTGGCGTACGCTCAAATTGGTTGGAAAAGTGATGACGAATGGGCGGATTTTAACCAGTGCTGTGGGACAAAGCCACAGTTACGGCGGACCACTAACGGTGGTGCGTGCCCGGGAGTGGTTAGGGTGGCGGGAGTTGGCGCTAGCTACAATTTGAATGACGATTTTGAGAAATGTGAAAGTGGCGGGGGGGTATGTGTGAAAAGTGTTGGCGGTAGTAATGTTGATTGGGGAGAATATTTGCAGGGTATGGAAGGCAAGCGGCTGGCGTTACATACGCGCGGTGGCCAAATTAATGATGTTGGTGATTTTGAGGATTTATCGGCGTTTGATGAGCTTTGTAATGACGGCAATGTAGGTAATCATGAGGATTGTAAGGGTTTTTTACTTTCCGGGGGAGATATTTTGACGTTTGGTCCTTGGAAATATCGCATGACCGTTCCGGGGACGAATTGGCCGCAGTGTGTGGATGATTGTACCCAAGATGGCTACGAGGCCCATGACACCATGGGGCAGTGGGGAAACTGGTGCGTGCCGAAAGAGAATAGTGAGAAAAAATCCATACAGTTTTTAATCCATCACAAGTGTGACGATGTAGCGGATTTATGCGGGTGGATGTTTGGAAAACGCGATGCGAACGATCAACCGGATGTAAGGGTGCAATACCATTTTAACAAACTCACGTATATCGTGAGTGCATTTTTGGGTGTCATACCGAAGGTGGACTTCGAACCGCTTTATTTATGGTGGAGCGATCAGGACCAGTCGTACGACCTGGAATATTTCACATTAAAATGGATTTTACCTATAGCAGGAAATCGCCAGTTGAGTTATAACGAGAGTATAAGTATCGATAATAGACGCCTTGGCGGCATTCTCAGTGATGCAAAATGGCACCAGCCGACAACCGACAACGATAGTAACTCGGTCAGCGTGCCGAAACATGACCAAGGGCCTTTCCATTTTTATGCAAGTATTCGCGTGGAAAGTAAGCGGGTGACACTTCCCATCGACGTGGATGCCTTGGAGCAGGCAGTGACATACGCTGATACATGGATAAACAATTTCGAAAGTGGTCCATCTGACGGTACAACTATATTTAACCAGGAATTTGAACCCATTTACAAATTTGATGGTTATCCCGAAAATTATAATCCGTGGTATGAGCCATTGGAGCAGAAAGAGGATTGTCAATGGAATTTAGGAAAGTTTATAGACACAAAATGGATTGGTTTGTGTCATGTGGATGTCAATTTTCATGACTGTGTCATGGTCAGAGAGGATAGTAGGAGTAGTATTTTTGACGTAGAATGTCAGAAGTGTTTGAATGATGATGTATGTTTGGCAGGGCATAGTAGCACGCGAGGGGGGTCAACGAGCTCTAATGGTTGGAGAAATTTAAAATCGAAATTTCGAGCAAATTTTGGCCCTGCGAGGGCGTAAGCGAGTAAAAAAGAGCTCTAACTACATGTCTATCGAAATTCGGACCCCCAATTTTGTTCCAGAATTTGTTTTTATTTTTTTAAATAATTTTTTTGGTACGCGAAAATTTTTCAAAAAAAGTGGTGTGGAATTCGTTTGGGATTACAAAAACTTTGACCGCAGGAAATTTGAAAATTTTGTTCAAAAATCGACGTCAGAAAAATCAAAAGCTTCCAAAAATCGACGCTGGCACCTCGAAATCGGTGTCCGAAAACCCTAAATTCGTTATTTTTAATTTCTCCTACATTTTTTCAAAAAATTACTAGGTGAACGGTATATCATTGATAGTGATGGATTTACCATCGGCGCTCAAAAGGGGATTATTCGATATGAAGGGGAGGATAGTAATTTTCCATTCATTGAGTGGGGACCGACTCCGTGTCGGTTGGAGAAATAAATGATTTTATCATTTTTTAATAAAAAAGTCGTTCAAAATCGTTCAAACAGCAATTTTTCTGCAATAATTATTGTTTTAAAAAATGAAGGTGGTGTCCTGTTACAGCGTATGTGGCACCGACCCCCCCGCCGACACCACCGCCAACTCCAACGCCTCCTCCCGACGAGACGGACGAACCCGATCCAGTGATCCCAAATCCTACTCCAACTCCTACCCCCGGCCCACCCGGTGAGGAGGTCGATGAACCCATCGAGCCCATCCCCACCCAAAAACCATCAGAAAACAACACTGATACTGATTTTTTAACCATATTTTTCATCTCCATCGGCGTGTTGACGGTCTTATCGTTGGCCGGGATGCGGATGAAAAAATCTGCGCAAGATAAGTTAAAGAAAAAAATCCAGGCACAGGAAGAGATGATGTGGGATCAGCTGGATAATGAGGACGGACAGAATAATAATCCTCGACCCAGCAAAATCGGCAATGCACGGAAAAGTAGTGCAAAAACATCACCTTATACCGACCCAGAGCAAATCAATGTCGAGGATCATCTTGGGCAGGAGGAGGAATTCCGACAAGCTCAGGCGAATTCGTTCTTCGGAAATACTGCGAAAAATATAGGCAAAAGTGAGAAGGCGCGGGCAAACCCCGTGCATTCAGATGCGCCCAGGGCTAAGGCGGCGATGAAGGAGCCGAAAACGAGAAAAGAGCGTCAACAGGGCGGGATGAAAAAAGGTTGGAGAAATTTAAAAATTATGGCCAAAACTAATTTCATAAACGCAAAAACCGGTCCCAAAACTCAAAAATCGTCGTTCAAAACGTCAAAATCGTTCAAATTTCTCCACAAATTATTTTTTAATTTTCTACTAGGCTGGGAGGCGGACTATGAAGATTATGTACCTCCCGCGGCAAATGAGTTTTTCGGCTCGCCACCGCCAGCCTCGGAGAGGCGAGCGAGCGCACCAAGCGCGGCGGAGGCAGGCTTTTACAACAGCAAAAGGGATTTCGACGAGCAAGGGATCCCCCGTGGGCCTGCCAGTCAAAAAGCACGCGGTGCTGGTGCTACTCCAACGTCCCCTCCGACGGCTGGGGGTACGCCGCCCCCAAAAGGAGCATCCAAACCAAAACGTAAAAAGGAGCGGTTGGAGAAAATATTCAGAACTCGTTTTTAGCCCGTTTGTTTTATTTTTTGGCTTCAAAATCACGAGATCCTATTTTCAAAACGTGTTCCCGCGTCTAATTTTTAAAATCATTTCTTTTTACTAATGAATTAGGTCTAACTCCCTACCCCCGCCGGCAGCCAAAGCCGAGCCAAAACCAGAATGGGAAATTGAAATCGAGAACATTTTGGATACCAACAAAAAGAAGCCGTTGGATGAGAGGAAGAAGGTTGGAATTAAATTCGCAAAACGTGTTCTGGAAGCGGTGTACTCAAAATTTAATTAAAAATCGGTATCCATTTCACTTTTTAAGTGATTTTCTCATTTTTTTATTTTTTATTTAGGTGTTTAAAGAGCTTATGCTCAAACACCACCCAGACAAAAATCCTGACGCCGACAAGGAGATCCAAAACGCCAAAATGCGGTTGGAAAAAATAAAAGTGAAAATAATGATGATTTTTAATCAAATTATACGTTTTGGGGCTTCAAAATCACGAGATCCTATTTTCAAAACGTGTTCAAGCGCCTAATTTTGAAAATCGATTTTTTAGGTATCTACTGGCCAATAAGGAGATTTTCTTACGACCGTAAAATGTGGCCTGATAATAGTTTACTTAGTTTTTAGTCAAATAGTATCAAATTTATTAATTTACACAAATTTAAATTAAATAATTAGGTAATGATAGGTAATTACATTGTATTTTAATGACAGAATGATAAAAATCAATACGAAAATTATGAAGAAATGAAAACATTCCAATAATGAAATAATGAAAAGTCCAGATGAAATTATGTCATCGTCATATTCGCAGTAAAGTTGGTTGTTGTTGTTGTTGTAGATGAAAAATCGTGCGTGTGAAAGTAAAATGTGAATAATTAATTTCGTTCGTATTGCTGTATTGCGCAAACCATTTTCAGTTGTTCATAATATAATCGTTCGTTTAAAAATTTAATATTAAATCAATCAAACGTCAAATTTAGTGGAAATGGTGACCTCATCGGCGATAAGGAAGTGTGCCGCGGTGCAGATTCGCGCCCCGTTGGCGAGTTCCCCAGCGTTTTTGGTGAGAAATGGCAAAGAGCTGTGCGATGTCGTGGGGGAGGTTGTGAGTAATGGCGGGAGGGATCCATGGTTTTGGCAAGGTTGGAGAAATTAAAAAAAAGATTGGAAACATCAAAATCAGTCTTCCAAACGCCAAAATTCATCCTAAAACTATTAATTTTCATCGTTTTTTAATTTTCTCCTATTTTGTTTTTTTTATTTACTAGGTGTGCGCTTGCGCGCGCAGACCCTGGAGTGTGTTTTGGAACCGCGGGAGCTTGTAAAAATCGCAACGGGGGTGCTGAAAGCAAAATCGACCGATGAAGCTTTTGTAGATATGTGCGCGAGGAGGTTGGAGAAAGTCAAAATCGCCGTTCAAATCGTTCAAATTTGTGATTTTCATTAAATTTCTCCCACTTTTTTAAAAATGTTTTTGAAAATACTAGGTTTGCGCATTATGTCCACCACGGCGGCGCCAGCATCAGCGAGACCGTAGCGCTATGGTTGGAGAAATTTGAAAATTATGGTCAAAAAAGCATTCCTAAACGCAAAAAACGATCTCAAAACTCAAAATCGACAGCAAATTCGTCAAAATTTTAATTTTTTTACTAGGTCGGCGCTGCTAAAACTCGGCGTGGATGGAAACAGTCAGTTGTTTGTCGATTCCTCTAAGTACGCGCTGTCACAATTCTCGCAGTTGTCTTGGCGGGATAATTTAGCGTTGCTAAGCTGTTTATTACGGTCAAATGCGGGCGATTGTACGCTCTCGCGGGCGGCGGTGCAGCGGTTTGCTGACAGACATTATTGTGAGCAGTTATCACCCAGTGAGGTTAGTATGTTACTTTCGTCAATATGGGGTTTAAAGCTGCAGTTGTCCATCCCTATGCTCGAAGGCGTATCTGTTGCGTTACGAAGCGCTCTTTCACGCAGTGCGAGTGCTAGTAATGAACAAAATAATGAGTTTAGTCAGCGGACTATCTGTATTGTGTTGAACACTTTAGCATTTAACCAGGTCGGATGGGAAGATCATGACCTGGCTAAATTGCTTGCAAAGCAGCTGGTGGATAATAACATGGCAATAACTAGCAGTAAAAGGGTGTTAAAAATGATCAGTGCGTGTGCAAGGCTGCAGTTATATGGGGACGTTAAGGGGTTGACGAGGAGGTTGTCTATTGACTTGCAGACTTTGAGTGCGAAATTGTCATTAGACCAATTATTACCAGGGTGTACTACTCTCGTGGCCCAGCCTGGGACGTTCGTTCACAGGTTGGAGAAATTTAAAATCGAAATTTCGAGCAAATTTGGGCCCTGCGAACGTCTGCGAGACGAAAAAGATGCCTCAACTACATGTCGAAGCAATTAAATTGAATATTTTTGGGCCGGATTTTTTTTTTTCGTTTTTTTGGTGCACACAAATTAGTCACAAATTTTTCCAAAAAGTTGGTATGGGGTTCTTTTGGGATTCCAAAAAACTTGACCACAGGAAATTTTAAAATTTTGGTTAAAAATTCATAAACGCCAAAATCGATCTCAAAAATTAAAAATCGACTCCAAAATCGTCGTTCAAATCGTCATTTTAATGAAATTTCTTCAAACAACTCATCGTTTTCTTTCGTGTCGATGGCTAATTTCTCCGTTTTTTGGCGAAGTTCCTCGCGTTTTTTAAAAATCGCCTCCTTCCGGGTTTTGTTCTCGCTTTCTAATTTTTGATTCTCATGCAATAACGTTCTATACTCCTTCAGCGCAGCGATCCTCCCTCCATCCTGTTTTAGTATTTCAGCTTTTTCCTCTTCGAGTTCTCGCTCTAATTTACTTACTTCCTGATCGCCAATAATATTATCTCGCAGTAACGAATGTAAGTACCTAGTAGATTTTTGAAAAAAATGTGGGAGAAATTCAAAAGACGAATTTAGGGTTTTCAGATGCCGATTTTAGGTCTCCAGCGTCGATTTTTGGACGCTTTTAATTTTTCTGACGTCGATTTCTGAACAAAATTTTAAAATTTCCTGCGGTCAAAGATTTTCAAATCCCAAGAGAAGCCCACACCACTTTTTTTGAAAAATTTTCGCGTACCAAAAAAAATTATAAAAAAAATAAAAAAATCTGGAACAAAATTGGGGGTCCGAATTTCGATAGACATGTAGTTGAGACCTCTTTTTCGTCTCGCGGGCACCCCCACGGCCCAAAAATTACCGAAATTTCGATTTTGATTTTAAATTTCTCCAACTTCTGGCGCTCAATTAATTCCTTCTCAGCGCGGATTATTCTAGACCGCTCCCTGGTCATCATCTTACTGGCCGCACATACACACGTGCGCAACCTAGTATTTTTTTTAAAAAAAAAGGAGACATTAAAAATTTAAAAACGACCAAAATTAATGGTTTCAGGGCACATTTTAATGAATTTAGATACGGGTTTTGAGTTTTTATGCCCCAAAATGCTTGAAATTTATATTTTAAATTTCTCCAACCTATGACCGCCTTTTTTATAGCTAAGACCGGATACTTTCTCGGGTTTGACGTTGACAGCAAGTTTTTGCTTTTCCTTTACCTAGTAGATTTTAAATAAATAAATTCGCAAAACGTGTTCTGGAGGCGATTTACTCAAAATTTAATTAAAAATCGGCATCCATTTTTTTTTATTTCTCCAACCTCCTCCTGCATACTGGTGCCACTCCCGGATGCACCCGGGCTCTCCTCCGGCACAGCTGGCAAAGCAGCTGCGCGGCGCGAAGCAGATGCGCGGATCCTAGTAATTAATTAAATAGAAAGCGGTGAGAAAGGGCGTCGAAACGATGTTTTGGTCATCGAAATTTGGTTTTTCGATGGTTTTGATGACGATTTTGTCGTTTTTGGCGATGTCGCATAATTTTTTCGATTTTGACTTAAATAATTTCATCCAACCGCACCCCCGCCCCACACGCACTGGATTGCGGCATGACTTATTACTTATACTTATTATTTATGATGATGATTTTGACTTAATTAATTGTGTATGGTGTGGGTATAACACTGTTTTTGGGGCAACAACAATGCAATCCATTAATCCACAAATTATCTATTTATCTATTATTGCACATTTTTGACCACATAAAATTTTCGTTCAACAACAACACAACAATGCACAACCAAATCAATCTCAAGCATGGCGCAATGTAATTTATTATAATTTATTTTTGTAATGTGCATTTAATTTAAATCTATTGAAATTGCACTTTTTCGTGCGTGTCTGGAATTTCAATGTCCGTCAAGCCCCGTTTACGCGCCAAATTCGCCAACGGCGGGAAGCTCTTGGTGTCATGGAGGTTGTGTTGCATTAACACACCGATAACGGACCTTATTTGATCATCTGTGATGGCATTTGCATTATTTTCCACCCCAGTTTCCGCATCGACCTCGGCCTGATTCAAGCACAGATCCATAAACCTATCAATCGCTGCATCCAGACCCACCGCTCCATGATCAGTGCGGGCGAAGGGCGCGTTGGTATATGCTGTAAAAACCTAGTAGATTAATTTTAAAAATGTGGTTAGGATACGTTTTTGGCCTCGCAGACGCCTTCGCGGCCCCAAAATGCTCGAAATTTCAATTAATCTTGATTTTAATTTTTAAATTTCGCCAACTCCCCATAATTCGTAAAACCCCCACTGCGGCACATAACGCTCCAACTCCCCACTAACATATTTCAAAGCCGCCTCCACGTCCGCGTGCGCATCTAATTGCCTCGTGAGCGTAGCTAAACTATGAAATATATGCAATACTGCAATGTTTTTGCTAGTATTGGCGTTGTCGATACTATATAATAATGGTTTGTCTTTGTTTAATATGTGTTGGCACACTGCACGAAGCAGCTCGGGGTGAGGGAAATCGTTGGCCGTGTATATGTACAGCAAATCACCAACCATATTGCCTGAAATATTCGTATATAATGCACCAGAGTCTTCATCGACCATATTTAAATTCGATCGATTGATCACCTTCGCGAGCACTAACCCCCACCTATCCAACACCTCCCGCATCTCCCGAGCGTCATAAAGCCTGTCCATCGCTGAAAGAACAAGAAAGCCGATTTCCAAGCTAGCGGGGAACATCTCCGTGCGTCGTATGACCTCCAGCCGGAAATTTTCCACATCTTCCACGACGACAGGGTTCTGAAACCACCCACTGGCGCGTTTTAGCCCTTGTTTTTTCTCTGCAAACTTCGAAAATAACA
>Ga0099798_10657_pt1 | contig 11011 bp, 10 predicted proteins | sample Uncmet_Sort29A_1_FD_89870 | JGI IMG/M metagenome (GOLD analysis project Ga0099798, IMG submission 89870) | Marine eukaryotic communities from CALCOFI LINE 67, Pacific Ocean - CN13ID_Sort29A_1 | ecosystem: Environmental > Aquatic > Marine > Oceanic | place: Pacific Ocean: Monterey Bay | collected... | reverse complement strand
GGCGAAGAACATCGCGAATCGAGCAAGAAAGCGCTCAAAAGCGGTCATCAGGGTCTCAGTTCCGGCGGGGAGCACGTCCTTGCCGAAGCTCCCGGGAAAGAAAAACAGTCGCGAATGTTGATATTGAGCGTGCGTGGAGAAAGGCCGCGAACGGCGCTCGTTGCGTCGCGGGGCGCCTCTCTGATGCGTCTCGATGCTTCTATAAATGTCGCAATAGCGGCTATAAATGTCGCAATAGTGGTATTTGAGGCCCAGATCTATAAAGATTTAGCACTACCAGTACTACGACAGAACGCAAATTTAGAGTTCCTTTGGCGGCAGTTTCTGCGCCGCCATGTCTTCGTCCATGGGTAAAATTATAATTTGGCTAATAGTTGTGGATTTGCGTTTGCGGTGAGACAGTTATTTAGTGGGATGCCACGGTTGCCGCCCGCGAATCGAGGAGATCGGGCCGGCGATTGACTGGTCTCAGCGCAGAGGTGCCGGTTGGCGCCCGTCCACATTTTAAAGTTGACCCCTATTAATAGTACACCTACTGTCTGATAATTAGCGAGTCCGTGCATGGTCCGGACGCTGAATAATTATTGGAGCGAGTCCGTGCCTTCGGCTCCGCCAGGGGCTCTACGGATTTTTAAATGTGTCGGGGCTACGGTTGCGCCAGTAGAGCTATTCACGGAGGTGTCGATGACAACGATTGGACGCACAATCTGAAATTTCGCGTCCTGTAAATGCACAATTGTTTGATGAGTTGGCGTTTAAATATAGCCTTCGGACGGGTGGTGGTGAGGTCGAAAGTACGTTTTTTTGTCGATCGACTATTGTGGGGGGACCGCGCTCCAGGATGATATTCCGGTTGTGTGGCGGGCGGGGTATGTGCGGGCGTGGGTGGATAAAATGTGCGGTTGTTAGTTGGCAGGCGCACGGGGCGGTGTTGGTTTTCGCTGGTTAATTTAGATAGTCCCTATGTTGAAGGGGTGTTGGTTATATTTTTCTGGAGGCAATTTGATTGCCCCCCTCATGAAATGAGATTGTGTGATGGTCCTGTTGGAGGTCTTGGTCATTTTGTGGCGCGGCGTTATTTTTCTGGCACGTTCTCCTTTTTCACGAGTCGAAGGAGGTGTCAATCGACCTAATTTCACGCGCGCGTTGGTTCATGCGTATTTTTCGTGGTTTTTCCGTGACGTTTTAATTTGGCGATTTGAGGTTTTTTTTCCGGTGTGTGTCTGGCGCGTTCAAATATTCCGGGGGCGTCGTCGTTTTCGTCCCGGTCTTACATTGCATGTTCGTTTAGCGGTAACAAGCGTGGTCCGGATATGCGGGACGTGCAATTCTCGAATGAGCATGCGTCGAGTAGTTATTTGATGGTTGGGCCGTGCGCGACTCAAAAATGCCGGAAGTAATACTTACGCGTGACGTGGTAACCGCGTTGAATTGTGGTCGGCGAGTTGGGCCGATCAATTGGTCCGCGCCGATCAAACAGGCGCGAGTCGAGTCATCGAGTATTGCGTGAAGTTGAATTGGTTCATTTTCCCGGCATGGTCCACGGGGGTTCCACCATTTCTCTCTTCCAGTTCAATTTCGAGGCTGTTGTTCAATCATAGATGGCGATTGGATCGTTGTTGACAATATTTCCACCATTTTTCTATTTGCACCATTTTTTTAGTTGCAAGTAACATCGGTATACCAGTTTACTAATTTGGTATTATTTGTTCGAATAGTTCGTGAGCCGCATCTGAAATTGCAATGTCGATAATGGCGGCAGTAGCTTCCAGTATGGCGGCAGCAGCGTGTATGTGTGGCAGCAGCTTGCAGGGAGTCTCCAGCATTTCGAAGAAGCCAGGGCGCGGCAGGGCTCTCTTAAATCGACTTTGGTTCGCGGCGGTCTTCTTCGGCGCAGCGAGGACCGATCTCTTCTGGGCCCCGACGAAAAGCTGTAGATATTAATACCATATGCGGGCATTCAATAGCTGAAACATTCCGTGGCCCAAAATCGGCCGCCGCGCCGCCCACGGGCATGAAAAGGGGGGGTTTCCTGTCCCGCTGGGGGGTCTGGCAAATGGATCTGATGCGATCTGGCACTGCAGAGTTCGTGGCAAAGCGTTCCAACATAAATTAGATTCGTCGGGAAACTGCTGGCTGGCATGGTGGTCCCCTTGTGCGTGCGAGACGGGAGATCTGGTTCACGGGGAAACTACCGCGTTGGATTCTTCAAGTGGGGGGGTCTACGTGCAGGCTGTGCGACGCGTTCAAAAGATGTATTGGGCGCGGGCCGAGGAGGCGAGGTGACTCGGGCCAACAGTTTCGACGTCCAAATCGTCATATTTCGGTGGTGTTTGGAGTTCAAAATGACGGCACTTTTGAAATTCCTCCCCGCGACCTCAAGACGGTCGCATTAAAAGGCGCACTAGCGTGGTGTTTTGTCTTTCGATTGGTCGTTTTCGCGACCTATTTCTGGCGTTTTGGGGGCTCAGGGACGCCGATTGCGCACGCGTTTCCCGCGCGTCCCTGGGGGCACCTACAATCTGGCAAAACGCCCCCAAAATCGGCCAAAATCACCGAGAAACCGCCCGCGAACACACGCCATAATTATTCATTCGTCGGCAAACCGAGAGGTACAAAAATCGGGGGTCCTGGGCAACAAGAGCGGCACCCCTGAGTCGAAGCCGGGCGCGTCGCGATCAAGCCTCGAGTACACGCGTTAACAGTGCGCCTGCCAGACGAGACGAGGCCCGCCGGAGCACGAGAGCGACTGCCCCGCGGTAGGAAGTTTGAAATGAATTTCGGGATCTTGAGCAAATGCGCAACATAATGGGAGGTCGTGATCTGTGCACGTCATGTGAATCCCCGTTGTGGCGCCACAACAGAGCGCGGTTGTCGCATTGAGTTTGCGGATTTTCATTGTTCAGAGACCCCGGAAACGCCCTGCTGCAAATGGTAAATTCGTTGCGAGCGGTAAAAACGCGGTACCGACCCCGTTGATCTTGTCGGGTACTGACGGGTAACATATCCAGTAATACATACCCACAGCTAAATGAATATTGCGTGTTCGCGGGCGATTTTGGCGTTTTTGGGGTCTTTTTGGCGATTTTTGGGGCGTTTTGGCGCATTTTGGGTGGCGTTTAGGTTTTTTTTGGGGCGTTTTGGCCCATTTTGGAGGCGTTTTGGCCCATTTTGGGGCGTTTTGACGGGTTGTGGATGCGTGGGGCGGGGGGGCTCCGCGGAGGCGAAGACGAGGGGCACGCGCGTGAAGTCGGCGTCTCAGGCCCTGGAAACGCCAGAACTAGCTCGTCGAAGTGGCCATTGGGCCGGCGAGACACCAGGCTACGGAGACTTCTGATGCCGCCGCTTGGAGGCAGCGGAGAGGGACTTCAAAAAGGCCGCAATTTCGAGGCCCGAACACCACCTAAATGCGCCGATTTAGAGGTGGAAAAACGCGCCCCAAAAAAACGCGGTTAAAACAGGCGTAGGTATATGTTGTTTCAGGGGGTGGTCGGGCCGGGCCGTTTGAGATTTTCAAGCCCGATCTCGATCGGGAATTGTTCACGAATCGCAGAGGAGAACAAAATTTTCAAACTGCATGGGGAGCTTGAGTAGTACGCGTCTTCGTCCTTCCGGGAGGCCCCGCGGATGGGCAGTTGGGGTGTTTCAATTTAATTTTATCCTGTTTTCAGGACGTCTCCGTCCAGCAAAGACGGGAATCGGATTCAGTTCTACCCGGCTCAACCGACACAGCGGGTGGCGCCTGTGAAGAATTCGGCTGTCGAGCTGGGGTTGCGGCAGGACGAAGTCACCAACGATTTTTACGTGTTTCACCAAAAAAGCTCCAAGCCGGCCGACGGACACCTGATTAACATTCGGGGGACCCACTACAGATACGACCCGCTCAACCCTTACTCGCACCGCGTGCGCGTCCTGGTACAATAAGGAAGGGTCGTGTAATAAAATCCCGCTATAGATTTACACGTGCGTGTTTCTGGCCGTTTTCGTGGCGCTATGTCCATGTAATTATTTGGCGCCACTATATTACGGTGGGGGGGTTCGGTTTTGTGCGAGGGTGCGTTAATCGTGGAACGTTGGATTCGAATTGGGAGGGGGGTCGTTAAGAAATATTGCCGGGATTTGCACCGCCGTCAGGCAGCACAGGTTGCGCATTCAGTAACAGTGGGAGGGCGGGGGCGTCAATGCAGTATTGATCCCGTCCGAAAAAGGCCGGAACGTCATCGCTATTGGAAAAGACGTCATGCTATTCCCGCTTCCCCAGACGTCATGTTGTTCGAAAATGCACCGAAATTTTGCCAAAACCCACCCCACAACCGTCCATCGCCTATCCCCGGCTCTGTCGGGAAGTTATGTTGTAATTTCGAGACATTTGAGTGCAGTTCGTAATTTTAAATTATTTTTGGCGCCTACAACGTCGACGTTCGATTGTTTTCTGTCGGGTTCCGACGAAAACGCGACCAAAATCGCCAAGAAACCGGCAAAAAACCCGATTTACGCGTCTGAGAAGGCCAGCATTTCCGCCCCAAATAGTAGCACTAGTAATTATTGGTCGCAGGTGACGAGGGACCTTCTGCCTGCGCAAATAAACATTGATATCCGTGGGGGCAAAGCTTTCGATCTGCCGCAGCCAGAGTACACCGTTGGTGATGGCATCAGGTGTTGCACAATCTAAAAAAGGCGGGTTTTCGGCGGTGTTGGCCGATTTTGGAGTCGTTTTCGGCGCGTGTTGGTCGATTTCGGGGGCGTTTTGGCGGATTTTCGGGTCGAGCACGAGTATTTGCGCAACACAACGATCGTAATGCTACGGTAGAGATCTGTGCTCGCGAGAACTCTCGACGGTCGGTGTACTGTTAGTGTTCCGGCTGTAATGTTAGTGTTCCGGCTGTGTTCGCGAGAAGCCGGAAAGGCCTGTCCTTAGTACATTTAAAAAGCCGCGCAGCAGACGGAAAACTTGCAACAATAATGGTGACTCGAGGAACACGAGATATCTGGTCGTTGAGTTGATGTTGACGAACGGGGATGGACCCTTGACGGGGGATATCCCGTTTTCTCAGCTCCAGTACATGCAGGCGCGCTTCTCCACGCGATTCGACAGGCTTGTCGCCGTCCTGCAGCTAAATCGCGCGGGAGACCCGATCGGAGACCCTTGGGATTTGGTATGGCCATTGAATTCCTAAATCGCGTATATTATTTTAATAAAACGCAGTTGTCCAGTCGTCTAAGCACGGAACGGTGAAAGGTTAAGCGCGCCACTCCTGGACCGTCCTCCGATCGAGCCAGTTTCCGCGGGTTTTGACCCCGCTTTTCAGTGGCTGCTTCGCGGGTTTTGGTTGTGCGGGCTGGTGTAAGGGTTTTTCTGGGTCTAAGTACAAGTTGCACGCGCGAAGCGCGAGCGTTTATCAAGTCTCTAGGTTTGGGAACCGCGAGCGGAAACGCCCCGGCCCGGCCACCCCCCAAAACAGCACGAACCTATGCCTGCTTGAACCACGTATTTTCGGGACGTCTTTTTCGACGTCCAAATAGGCACATTTAGTGGTCTTTTGGGGTTCAAAATGGCGACACTTTTCAAATCCCTCTCCGCGGTCTCAGATCGGTCGTGTCAGAAGCCGGTGTAGCGCGGTGTTTCGTCTTTCGATTGGGGGCTTTCGCGACCTATTTCGGGCGTCGAGCGTGCCCCTCGTGCTCGCGTCCTCTGAGCTCCCCCCCGCCGCCCCTAGAATCCGCCAAAATGCGCCGAAAATCCGCCGAGACCCGCTCGGGAACGCACCACATTCATTGGAAATGCTGCGTCAGGGTGAAGTGACGTCTGGAGGAGACGCCGGCGAGAAAGCGCCGGACTCATCCGAAGACGACGTCCGCCAAGAGACGACGTCGGCTGTGCAGACGGGATCAGACGGCAAAAGGCAGAACGCTCGTGCTTCCAGAACTCGCATGCCGCAAGCGATACTCCACCTGCAGGTAGTCGAGTTAGTATTAGAAGACTTGCAATTTCGTCTATAGTTCATTGAGTGACGAGGTGATGGCCGTTCCCCGGGGATTTCGCCAGTTTCAGCTGCATTTTGCCTTGTTTTTGTGGGCTATTTCTGGCGGGTTTTGTGATTTTGTTCCTAATTGTTGCTGCGTGTTTTTGGTTTGTTTGGCGGGCTATCTCAAGTAGTTCTTGTGATTTCGGGTAGATTTCAGGGGGTTTTGGTTTCGTTGGGGGGTTATTTCCGGCGATTGTTGTGAGTTGTGGCAGATTCATCTAGTGGCAATTCGAGGATTTGGGTCGGTTTCTGGCGAATTCCAGCAGTCCGTGAAAAGGGTTTTCTAGAGTGGTGTGTAAGCAGCCATTTATGAGAGTCGGTCGAACAACAGCTCAATAATTTTTTCCGATCAGACCTTAGTTTTGTTATATTACCATACTGCAGCTTCCGGGCGAGGCGCAACAACAGAGCAGCTCATTGGGTCGCGACGTGGGAGGAGGCCCGTCAAGTTCCGCTGCGGTGATCTCAGCGGCTCCGTCTTCCAAATCTGGCATCAGTCCTCGCGGCAGCGTCAATCTGGAACCGACAAGCGGTGGAACCGGAGAGGACCTTGACGGGGGAGAGCCAACGGACCAAAAGACGTCAGTCTCCGCAACTACCGATCCGCCATCAGATCCCCGTCGCGCCAGGGATGATATTTCTGGAGGAGTTGGCGGCAATCAGGTGGACTTCAAATATTTCTATTTACGGAACCAGTTCAAGTATTCGATGCTGCACGGCAGTGAGTCGAGAAAGCCGAGTTCCGAATACCTCAAGATCAAGAACCGACGCATTGACGTCACCACGGAAGAGCTGTTGGTTGGGCCTTGAAATTTCGGCTTTATTAAGCCGGTGTAGCGCCGCCAACCTCGTTATGCGGTATTTTCACTTTGGCGCAACCCGTTGGACGCCCGTCGACCCAAACCGACCGGTTTTCAGGAGGTGACCGCCGTGTCGCACTTTGGCCGCGAGCGACCCTGGCCCGTCGGACTCTTTGATCCTAATTCATCTGCGTTGATCCGAAGATGAGCCAACCGCTGCCTTAAGCCGGTCCAACACTTTGAAAGTTCGGTTTGGATCGCCGGTGCAATCGAAAAGCTTTTAATACCAGAATTTACTGTAAATTCTGGTATTAATTAATAATTCTCCCCTGCAATTATTGCGGGCCGGCAAATTAGTTTGGGGCGGAAGAACTTCAGTTAGTTTGTAATAAGGCTCTGGAATTTACCGGGTAAGGTCGCGGGCGGCTGTTGGCAGGTTTCTTGGCGACGTTCGTAATACGTCTTCGCCGGATTTGGGGAGGGCTCCGTTCAAAATGGGCAAAGTTTGCCAGACCAAAATCGCCAAAAAACGGACCAAAACCGGAGAATCGAACGCGATGTGACCCGACTTCGCAGAGTCTTATTTGTGGGTTTTGGCAACCGCATTTGCGGCGTTAACTTCCAGTATTCGATGGGAACGCCGCTTCGTCAGATAGTGACGCCGCTTCGTTTGATCAGAAAGTGGTAACTTCTAGTCGGAGTTTTAGCGTTTTTTGTTCGAGATCAATCGGATTTTCTGTTTCTCCGAAACAGGTGTGCACAGTCAGCGTAATTGGGGATTACTATTAAGAGTGGGTGTGCATTGAAAACTAGTTCCCTGCGAAATATACAACTATACCGTAATTAATTTGCAAGACGATCTCTATTGGTGTATGGAGTTGTCGGATTGGACAAAAATAATTGGATCCCTCCGAGGGCCTATTTCTTCGGGTTTTGGCGGTTTTTGACTGCGGTTTGGAGTTCGGCGATTTTGGACGGGCTCTGGCGACGAAAGCGCCACAGTACAATTCTCAAAAAAACGCGAAATGTGTCCTGGGAGGGATCCAGGACAGGAGCTGTCACGAGGCAAGCTGGTTGTCGTGACGTCGCAACGCAGCCAGGTTTGACGTGCGAGACGCGCGACCTGGAAGGATAGCGATGTATTTGTCAGGCCCGAGTAGTAGCAAGCTGGCAATCCAAGGTGGTCGTGAAGTCGTATTAGTTGCTTTGCTAATTAATCTAGAATTCGTATTAGTCGTTGCCCTCGTTGAATTTGTCGTTGGGACGTTGCGCGAGCAGGCGCGATGTCGTCACGCGCGGTCGTCGCAGTTGTGTAATGTCGCGTTTGTCGTTCGATTTGCCGAGTTGTCGTCGTTTGACGTGGGGAAGTCGTCAGCCGCGGCAGGGCCGGAAGGCGCGAAGAAACGTAGCACTTCAGTATTCGCGCGCGCGTGTGGAGGACCGCAGCTTGTCCATGGCCAATGTCAACAAGGGGCGAGCACAACCGAGTGTCCCGTCCGTGGAGCACAAAAAAGAGGAGTAATATTTGGACGGTTCTTGCGGCCAGCGGCACCACGCCCAGACCTCGTGGTCAGATTCTCGCGGTGGCCCGCGGCGGCGACTTTGAATGCGTTGCTTTTATATGGCGCAGTGGCAAGGCGGACCTAAGCGGTCGGGTCGGTGTCGAGATTTTTTGTTAGGGGGTCGCGAAATAATTGTGCCGTCAGTGCGCTTTGCCGATTTTGAAGGCGTTTTGAGCGACTTTGAATAAAGCGCGCCCAAAATCCACCCACAACATCTGAGGGGGGAAACGACCTTCGAAAACCACGACTTGGAAGATCCCAACGAAAAAGGGACAAAAGGAGGTAAAAAAGGGACGGGGGGATGTATGTCTCGCGACCTACTAATCCTGTCGCTATCTGCGCGGCGCCATCATCGACGCAGACACACAAAATTGAATTGCTCTGCTGACGCGGCATGTGAAGGACAAACAGTAACAAACTTTGCTGGGCGTCGCGTTGTCAGTCGAAAATTTAAATCCGAGGCTGTAAGAGCAAGCTTTCTTGAGGAGAGCAAATACGCGCATCATCTCGTCGCGTTGCGGCGAGTCGTGAATAGCTCACCGAAGTAAGCACTTACATTGTAAAGGGCCCTGACCAATGGACTCTGGCTTGCCCTAGGCGGCCAATGTACTTGGAGAGTCGCACTTACAACCAAACTGAGATATCCAATTGTTTCTTGGCCGACCCACCGTTACTGGAGCGTTGGAGATGGCAACAGCAGAAGTAAATCGTAGCACTTGTAAGTACATCCTCTGCCGGCGGCGCAACGCCGAGACGCTTGCATTTCTCCCCCACTTTGCTGACGCAGCTTGTCCAATAAGCGGTCGCCATCCCGATTCGCCAAGTGACTGATTCGCCAACTTTCCACTAGCGACAAGAACAACGTCAAAGGAAACGTCACACCTAGGGTTCGCCTACTTCTCTCAGCAAACGAAAAGGACATGTCAGACCTATCGTTATACCCTTACTAATAGTAGTTCAGTGCGTCCAGTGGGCTCGGCTTGTAGACTGAACTTTGTGAAGCCGTTGCTTTTGTTTCCGAAGCGTTTCTGTTCGGAAACGTGATTGCAGGGCCGAACTCGCCCATTGATAACGCGTTGTCAATGGGCGAGTTCGTCTGCTCGGCGAACTGGTGAACTCGCCCATTGATAATGCGCTATCAGTAGGCGAGTTCACCTGCTCTGATTGTCAACTTAGGCATTACACCGCCTAAAAGACAACGATACGATTTGACCGACGGCAACACAAAACTGCACGAACAGACGACAGCGCAACTGTTAGGTGGGACAACTACACCCCATGGGCGAGTTCACCTACTGCAGGTGACGCGCCCATTGACAACGCACTAGAGCAGGCGAACTCGCCCATGGATAATGCATTATCCGTGGGCGAGTTCACCTGCTCTCAGAGCAGGCGAACTCGCCCATGGATAACGCATTATCCATGGGCGAGTTCACCTGCTCTCAGGGCAGGTGAACTCGCCTATTGACAACGCGTTATGGACAAGTTCACCTGCTCTGGAAACTTGCAAAGAGAGACTGAATCAGGGGGTGAGAAGGGGGCGACAACATATTGCGGTTCGTTGGTCTACCCGTTCCTGTGGTGTGGTTCTCCCACCTAACAGTTGCGTTGTCGTCTGTTCGTGCAGTTTTCTGCGGCCGTCGGTCAAGTCGTATCATTGTGTTTTAGGCGGCGCCATGCCTAAGTTGACAATCGGAGCAGGTGAACTCGCCTATTGACAACGCATTATCAATGGGCGAGTTCACCGAGCAGGTGAACGCGCCCATTGATGACGCATTGCCAAGGGGCGAGTTCGGCCCTGAAATCGCGTTTTCGAACAAAAATGTTTCGAAAGCGTGATTTCAGGGCCGAACTCGCCCATTGATAACGCGTTTGCTGTCAGGTGAACTCGCCCACGGATACTGCACCGACCCATTTCCACCTACCCACACCCAGGAACTCGCGACCCCCCCTGTCGTTGAGGCAACAACCCACATCGCGAGTCAATACAACCCCCTGTCACGCACGAGTCAATACAGCGCGCTGTCACAAGCGAGTCAACACAACGCGCAACAGGAATCAATACATCCGCGTCGACACAGCATTTTAAAATGGCGGGACGCCCTGTACCCATTCTGCCAGTAAGACAACGGCCGCCGGAATGTACTAGGGTTTTTGATCGGTTTTTGGGCTTTTTGGAAGGGACTTTTGGGAGGGATTTTGGGATGGAAACGCCACGTCGCGAGCCGCGCACCGAACGTCATAACTTTCTCCAAATTGGGACGCCGTCACACAGATGACGACGTCGCGACGACGACGATATGAATAAAAGACAATCCGCCGAAAAACTCATTGCCGCGCTCAAAAAGTGCGCGGCCAACAGAATACTCAATCGCGCACTTGAAAGAGACAGGAACCCGACCAAAATGAAACACTCCTAACAATATCGAAGCAGTTCGCGTATCGAAGGAGACCTGCAAATCGAAAACTAAGCTCGCTGCACTAAGGACTGACCGGCTCCGCGCTCAAAAACACTCAACCGCGCACTTGAAAGAGACAGGAACCCGACCAAAATTAATTAAGTAAGTTAGCGCTCCTCACATGATCGAAGGAGACCTGCAAAACGAAAACGAAGCTCGCTGCA
>Ga0099798_10656_pt1 | contig 11011 bp, 6 predicted proteins | sample Uncmet_Sort29A_1_FD_89870 | JGI IMG/M metagenome (GOLD analysis project Ga0099798, IMG submission 89870) | Marine eukaryotic communities from CALCOFI LINE 67, Pacific Ocean - CN13ID_Sort29A_1 | ecosystem: Environmental > Aquatic > Marine > Oceanic | place: Pacific Ocean: Monterey Bay | collected... | reverse complement strand
CTTGTTTTTTAATATCTTCGTCTAATTTCTTTACTATATCAGGCTGTCCAAGTAACTCTGCAGCCGTCTTCAGATCCTCTGTGAGAGCGTTTACTGCATCGCTTGGATTCATTCTGAGCAACTCCTTATGTTTAATTTTTTTCTGATCTTCTGTTGAACGATTTTTCCCTTTTTTCTTTCTGCCGGAGATACCCACGGCATCGCATGCAAGCGACATCCAAGCCGTTAGTACAACTATTTTAATGAATGTGTTCATTTTGTTATACCGCAATGTTTTATTTTTTACTGTAATTATTACTGTATGTTTACAATTTATAACTTTGGTTGTTTGGTTTGACTTTTTTCGGTTTGTGTACTTACTTACTTATTTTTGGTTAAAACTAAAATCAACTGATTCGTTTTGGTAACTATTTTGGTTCCTGTTGAAAAAATGTTTTAAGATTAAAAAAAAGAATAAGAATCAAAAATGTTTTTGATAATATTTTTTTTTGCAATGTGATATGTTGAAAATATGTGCTACCACAAGCAAAATTCGCATGCCATGGTTTGGTTTGTACGATCTGGGAAACAAATGGTCGTATTGTCCCGATTTGTAGATTTTGTGATATTTTTTAAAGCATCTTGTCAAACTCAATTTATTTTAATTTTTATGTTTTTTCACTTCACTATCTCTACTCGTATTCATCACTCACTCCACACATCACAATAACGACAACAACATCCAATGATACATGGGAAAAATATACATAATACGTAATGAGAATAATTACTTTTCAGCGATTTTTCAGCGGGAATGCCCAAAGAAGATCGACGAGATGCGTTTTCAATTCGAAATCATCCTGATCCCGAATCGGCATCGTGCGCGCCCACTCCCACACGCTGTAACCTTTTTTGAAATTGTTGATTGACAAAATGTTTACAATATGATGACAAAAATACACAATTCGAAAATAAAATTATTCACGTACCATCGCAATCCATCAATTGGTGGTTCGCACCAGCTTGGAGCATAAGTGCGATCGCCTGAATTCCATCAGTATCGCAATTCCGCAGATAACAATTCACGGCCAGATGTAGCGGCGTCGCACCCTTGGCATTTGGTTTGTTCACATCGGCGTTTTCTTCCTCGATGAGATATTTGACGACGTCATTCCGACGTTTTGTAAAGACCCGTGAAAGATCTGAGAAAACGATATGCAGAAGGGTGTTTCCAGTCAGCGATGATTGCATAGAGCATTTGTCAACAAAAATGTGGTTGATTTGTTTCACATCATCTACATGAAACTCCTCATCGTGCGATTTCCTATACTCCTGCAACAAAAACCTCAACACATCACATTCTAAAGTGCGCGAGGCAACGCGTCGTATATGCCCCATAACAAGCTGCGCGCCGTTGTTTATTAAAAGTTGCGCAATTTTTGGTGAAACAGCGTAATTCAGCGGGGAAAAGCAAACATCGCGACTAGCAACGCAAGAAGTATTTACGTATTGATGAAGAATCCAACGTTGCACCTCTTGTGGTTGGTCCATTGATTCGTTTTTTACTTTTGAAATTAATTCTTCCACTGCGGAGTACTCATTGAGCTCGGCGGCAAGATGGAGTAATGATTTCGCCAATGGCACTGGCTGTAGATATTCCATAATTTCAAAAATGATATCAGTCGGAAGGCCTCGCCCAGATAAAAATGAGTGATATCCACGCACACCTTCGCGAAAAAGTTCCTGCTGCCTGTCCAAATTGAAGTGCCAGAAATTACCAAAAATATTGGCCATAGAGTTCCCTGCATAAACACTCATACGGCCATGGAAATCCAAACTGTGATTAATAATTTCTTGCCTGATATGAGTGTGATTAATAAGTTCTTCCATTTTCCGTTTCATGATTTTTTTGTCATATACTTTTTTTGCGTAGGAAAGAGGATTCTTTTTCATTTCTATGCTTTTCTTTCTGCTCAAAATTTTGTTTAAACCACAACATTGCAAGCATGTCTGGAAGAGATACGCCCACAGCACGACCCAGCCAATCACCAGCCACCACATTTTTCTTTTTTCTTTTTGGGTGATGTTGATTTAGTTTTCGTTTGTTATTAAATAAATACTTACGTGTTTTCGTTGTTGCTTCATTGCGATTTGCATTTTAATTAATTTTGTTTCAAAAAATACCAATAAATGAAAAAACAAATTGGGTGGGGGAAGATGTTTTGTTCAGCGCAGAATGTCGGCACGCCAAATCGATTGTCGAGTGAAATTGTTTTTCCATAACAATCAATACAGCACATTGATTGCGATTTATTTTGTCGAATTAAGCAATCAATACATCATATCAATTGCGGTTAAAAGATTTTTTCGTTTGCACAGCACATTCTCTCTTGTCATTTTTAATTTTATTTACTCAACGATTCTCAATTTCGCAACACAGACGACGACAACAACAGCACGATATGACGATGGAAATTGTTTTTTTCCAAATATTTATGTAGTGTAGAGAAAATCTTAAATTCAAGACCCCAATAGTTCATTCTGGGATTCTAATTGAAAAAATGAACTTTCAACGAAGGGCGACTAATTAATTTCCTTTTTTGTTTCTGCGAAACTTACCAAGAAACCTAGTGGTTTTGTTGTATCCTTCCATGGTTTTAGCTTTCTTTAGTTGGTCGGTACTTGGCGGAGTTGCTTGTTTAGTTGCAACTTGTGCACTACCTGGCTTATTCGCCGGTAGTGTTGGTGCGATTTGTGGTTTGTTTTGCGGCGCCACAACATTTGAATTCACTACATCAACATTTTCCCTTTTAATAGACAATTGCTCTGCGCCGATTTGAACGGTATACCTTTTCTTGTGCGTGTCATAATCAACGATGGTCCCTCCCTTACCATTGAGTTCCGTGCGTCCTGTTAAGTCCTTGATCATGCATTTTGATTTTTTGTTGACCAAAAACAAACATTCCTTCTTAGCATCCACGTCGCGAGAGAGGCTTTCAATCAGTGCATCCCTGTCTTGCAACCTTTTAACCAAATCTTTAATTCTGGCTGCCAACTCTGTTTTCTCGGCTGCCAATTTTGTAGTTACCGCTTTCCAGTCTTCATCAACCTTGTGCACAACGCCCACTTGTTGTATAGATTGAGTCTGCGCATCTGTCGTTTCACTTTCCTGCTGTCGGTAGTGTTTCTGGGCGTACAACGCACGACGAATTTCTTCACCCCTTTGTTCAAGCTTTTTTTGTTTGAAATCGATTTCGTCTAATGCTTTGCGTTGTTCATTCTTGATTTGCACCAATGCTGTTCTTGTCATCTCGTCGAGACCGTTTACAAATTGTTCTCTTTCTTCCTCAAACTGCTCCATCTTTTTTGTGAGAGTTTTATCTTTTTCGCCATACTGTTCTTCCATTTCTTTAGACATTTTGTTATACTCTTTTGCAATATCCTCACGAAATTCAGCTAGTTTTTTCATATTTTTCTGTTCCATCTCCACTCTTATCTGCTCGCGCATTTTATTTCGTTCCTCGTCATTCATTGTTTTTAACTGCACCTGCAACTCCAACCGTCTTACATCCAATTTTTGTTGTTCGATATCCAACCTCTTTTGGTCCAAAACTTGTTCGCGGTCCAATCGCTCACGCTCCAGACTTTTCTCGTGCTCCCTTCTTTCCCGCGCGGCGCCCGCACTAATCAGCGCAAGTTCAAGCTCTGTTTTGAGTTGCGCGATATTTCCCCCCTTACCCGGATCGGTTTGTGGTTGTTCCTGTTGTGGTTTTTGATTAAGAGTGGGGACGTCGACTTCTGCATTTTTTGTACCAACAAGGGCGCTGTTTAATGATTTGACACGCCGCGATAAAATGTCCTCAACCTGATCAGAATCGGAATCAGGATTCGCCAGCGCGCCGGCTGAAAAACACAACAATTTGACGATGTTCATCTTGGTATAGAATGTGTTTCTGTAAAATAATTTTGTGGTGTGAAAAGTGTAAATACTTCCGATGTAGAAGACAAAATACATTTATTTTTGCGGTCAAACGTATATACAGACAACATGGCGCAACCATCTGGTGGTTGTGCAATTTGTATACGACATACAACCAAACCTTGATATACTGTTTAAAACGTTTATCGCCATCTTCGAACGTACGATGGGAAATTTTGTACATACATCCAACACAACACATTTTACTTGATTTTTCACACACAACATGGGCATACAACCGACATCAAACATGAATGAATTGTGATGATAATCTGAGTAAAATAGTAAAAACAATTGTGGATGGTGAAAACATCCCAATTCAACAAAATTAATTCTAGATTGAATTCATAAAAAATTAAAATCATATCATGCCCGCCTCCCGCAAACTCTCTTCAAGGATTCTATCCCGCTCCTCTTGAATCCATTGTTCTTCCATCAGACGCTCTTTTTCCTTTGCCATTATGGCGTCATACTTCTCCTGCTTGCGCGCCAGACGGCGCTGGTGTTCGTCTAACGCGCACTGCCTTTGTTGGAGCTCTTGATCTATATCATGCAACTTCTGTTGAGCATTTTCGTGTTCCCGTTTGACATGCTGCACGGTTTGAAGCTCAAGCTCCAAGTGTTGCTGCTGTTGCTCGAGTTCGTGTCGATCATTTTCAACTTGTTTTTGTAGATCAGTGACACGCTGTTCCTTTTCGGCTAACTGACGTTGTCTTTGTTGAAACTCTTCCTCAATATCACGCAACTTCTCAAGACCCTCCTTCAGATTTTGTTGCCCAACTTGGACCTGCTGCTGTTGTTCAAGCAATTCGCGTCGATCATTTTCAATTTGGGCTTGTTGATTGTTGATGTGATGCTCCTTTTCGACTAACTCTTGTCGAAGACATTCAATGGCTTCTTGCTGCCGTCTCAAATTCTGCTGTTTTTGATCAAACTCACGCCGAATCTGCGCACCTCTTTCTTCAAGCAACTGTTGTTTCGTTTCAATATCATACAAAGCCGTTATTTGCTGGTCCTCAACTTGTGCTGATGCCTTTCTCGACAACTCATCAAGGTGATTTACAAACCCATCTCGTTCCTCCTCAAATCGCTTCATCGCCCTGTGAAGCTCTTCATGCTTCGTGTTATATTTTGCTTCCAACTTCGCCTCAATCTCCGCCCTTAATTCATTGCGGATTTGATTTCGTTGATCCTGTGTGAATGTTTTCAACTTCATTTCCAGTTCTAACTGTCTCACAGCCAGTTTTTCTTTCTCCAAACTAGCATCAACTGCTACAAGCGGTCTAACTGCGCCAACTGCAGCACCACCAACAACACGAGCTCCAAATACACACAATGTACTTAACATCCCGAACATCATCATCAGGACAGTTTTCATTTGTTTGAGCTGTACATTTACTTCAAACTGACTGTTCGACAAACCACCTTCGGGCTGTGATTTCTGACGAGCAGCATTAATTCTTGCCAATGTGAGAACTGTTTTGAGTTGAACGCCTTTATCCAACTTACCTGATAATGCTGTTTGTTGTTTAGTTGGATTCAATGTGGGGAGATGGAATGCATTTTTGAAATCATATAACTTTCCACTGCGCAATGCCGCCGAATCGCCACTTACCTTCACGCCCGATACCACACCGCCACCTGCGAAGCACAACAACCAGACAAACTTCATCCTTTCAAAATGTTTTGTTTTCTTTTTTGAAATTTTGGTTAATTAAATTCATAAACATACAGGATAATTTTTTGCCGGATACACATACAAAAGATATGCTGAGGGGCTTTCAACGAAGACGCAACCATTTTATAGTTGGTAGTTTCAATTAAATTTAGAAGATTAAATTTCAAAACGCCAAATTACTTGCAAGTAAGTACAATAATTGGCATGAAATCGCACAAGCACACCACCTTCAACATAGATGGCGGCCTGTGCCTACAACTTTATTTTGTTAGAGACATACTTACAGGACACATTACATACGGTCCATACAGGCTGCAACACAACAAACACAGACCACAACAAGCATGCATGATTGAAATTTGAGTGTAAATGCAATGATACTGTGAGTGAAATAAGTAGCTAATTAATTACTAGTTGAACGAATGAATTCTGGTATGTGAATTAAAATTGTGGAGTGCCATCTTGTGTGAAATCGCCTAGGTCAACGACTTCGGTTCCATCCTTTATCTGCTGCTGGAGGTCACTTATCTTATTTCTGAGATCGCCCATCTGATTCTGCAGTGTATTTCTTTCTCTTGTAAGTTCATGCACCTCGTCCATATTGCCGTATTTGTTGAGAACCTTTATCTGATCTCTGAGATCGTCTATCTGATTGTTTAATGAATTTCTTTCTCTCTCAAGCGCAGTAACCTTATCCATATTGCTGTATTTTTTATCCGATTCGCACTCCTGTAGAGCACCATTGAGATCCGATAACTCAACGGTGAGACCCTCAACCTGACTCTCAAGTTTCGTGTTTTCCTGCTGGAGCTCGTCCACCATTTTCTTATTGCCTTCGTGTTTTTTCATTTCTTCAAGCGCCGTGGACTGTTCGCCTCGGGCAATCGCAATACAATCCTTTACTTCTTTTTTCAATCTTTCCAGCTCTGCCCAGCACGCTTCCTTTGTTGGAAAACGTGAATATTCTTTGGCCAATTCCTTTGAAGTCATCCCAAAATCCTTGGCATCGGCCATTGGAACAAGTGCTGAAATGAGTTCCGAATCGGACATACAATCCACTTCATGTTTTAGAATGTCGAATGTTGTTTGTTGAATTGTTTTATGCAACTGCTTCATATGATCGAAGTCGTCTATCACGTTCTTCTGCCACTCAGCCGGTGGATCTGAAATATCCAACCTGCCCAATTCAAACCGCTGCCTATCCAACTCGTACTGCGATGCTACCACCTGGCGCAGCTTCTCGACAACATTAATGGCTGCTTCCTGTTCATCATTGCCGCCAGGCGTCGATGACGAAAGCTGCCTGTCCACCAGCGCGGAATGGGAGTCCGACCACCTTTTGTTCATCGACCGCGCCTCGTCCCTTTCCGCGGTGCGCTCATCCAGCTGCTTCTGCAGCCTTTGGTTTTCACGGGTCATCAATTTGTCACGGTTCTCACAACTCTGCACCCTTTGCTGGCATGCACTCGAGCGCATTGTTTCGTGTTCAAATTTTTCACGAAACGACTGAATAACCATTTCCTTGTCGTTCATCAGTCGCTGCATGTGTTCCACGTCCACCAGTTTTTCTTTCAATGAGTTTCGCAAATAATCAACATCTCTCTTGTGTTTTTCACTCAATTTTGCATGCTGGTTTTTAATTAGTACGAGTTCCTTCGTTACTTCTGAGCTAAAGAGCTTTTGGCGTAAGAGCATTTGCTGTAAGTCATTTTTCTTCTGACCGCTTTCAAAGAGCTTTTCTTGTAAGTCATTAATGCACATTACTTTGCTTGCAAGATCACATTTCAGTGATTCGATTCCATTATGCCCGTACGATTCCCCTCTTTGTTTGTGCACCGTGTTGCGGAGCGTTTCATACTTTTCACCCAATTCTTGGATGATTGCGTCCTTGCTGTCCGCCTGCTTTTTCAAATCAGCACGCAGACCATGGTTCTTTTGTTCCATCTCCTCCTGTTGCATCATGTTGCACTCTCTGCACTGTTGGAGCTCGCTCTTGGCATTTTCAAGCTGTTGATTGAGATCATTCCAGTTGTTCTCGTAGTGGAGCAAACGGAACTCAAGTTTGGAGATCGTTTTCGTGGAGGCCTCGTCTTCTGGTGATGTACTTCCGGCTGCTTGCTCTTCCTCTTGCTGCTCCTTTGACTGCTCTTGCCCCGCGCCATCTTCCTTCGATGTTTGAGCATCATCCTTTTCCGATTCCGTGCACGGTTGACATGTTGCATTATCCCACGCGGGCGGAGGGTGTCTGACGCCGCCGAACGGCCCCACACACTTCTTGCACTCCGCATTTAGCTCGTCACGGTGCCCTTTGTATGTCTTTGCTTGTTCCTTGTACTGATCCCTCTCCTGCTGCAAATCTTGGACCTCGGACTGCATGCTGGTAATTGATACATCCTGTAAAACAAGCTTTTTCTTGGCAGCTTCCAATTCCAAATGAAGTGATTCTCGGACTGATTGTGCGTCCGTGAACTTGCTTTGGAGACTCGCTTTCTCTTCCTCGAGACTTTCATTATCATTCTGCAGACTTTCATTGTCTGTGGTTAGTTCGGCAATCTGTTTTTTCTGCTCTTCCAATTGCGGTCGGAGTAGCGAACATCCCAAAGTCGCTGCACGCACAACCTCGCGCTGCTGCTCCAAACTGGCGCGTTCTTTTTTCAAATCCTCTGCAACCTTTTTCTGTACCCGTTGGTCAAAATCCAACTCGAGCTTAGCTTTATAATTGTCATACTCTGATTTTATATCAGCAGCTTTTTGCGTCAGTTGTCTATCTTGCTCCGCAAACACGTCGTCAGCCTTATCCATTTCCTTCTGCACCACTGCCTTAGCTTTTTTAACTTCGTTATCCAAATGATTGATAAAATTGGTTCGTTCCTGCTCAAACTGCATCATGACCTGCTCGAGTTCCCTCTCGCGTTTGTTGTAATTTTCTTCAACCTCTTCCTCAATTTTCAGGCGTTCTTCTGCCAATTTGTTGTCAGATTCGATTTTCAATTTATTTTCAATTTTGGTTGTCTCCTGCTTCAATTTCGTTTCATGTTTTTCTTTGGATGTAAGGGCGGTCATTCGTTGGTCGTGTTGCCATTTTGCTTTTAGTAGCTCAACACGCTGATGCATCGTCAATTTTGACATATCAACAATCGGTTTGGGTTGGACATATCCAGCAATCGTCGCCAATTTTGTCATCATCATCAACGCTCTGAACTGCTTGCTTGTTTTTGTCGATGAGTCGTCATTGGAATCTTGGGGGTTGTCTATAGATGGATGTTCAGAACTTTCGTAAAATATTTCCCCGCCATCTTGTGACGGCTGTGTTCTGTCTGCCCTACCTATTACCCAATGAAGACCGTGTTTACGATATGTACAATTTTAGCATTTTCATGAATGATTTGTTTTTCTCCAACCTAGACCAGAAACGCAAACCGCCAGTATCGCCAGGCCCACACCAGCTTTTGTGGCGCGCGCCATTTTGTTAAAATTTTGTTTGTTGAAATTTGGGTTCTGTTGAACAAATTTGTTGAATAATAATCTTGCGAAATAATACAAGACAACAAAAACGCGAGCATACGTTTCGAAAATAATAAGTAATTGATTTCATATTGCAATTTTATTATTTAAAGCATTTCAATAGCAAAAACGGCGCCTGCAACACGTTGAAGTGGCGTCGATTTACATGCAATTCATACAACTTTTATAATACGTACAGGGTTACAATACGAGCTCATATAATTTCATTACATACTTAGTACACAACCACACTCTTCTTCACGAACCTGATGTTCTGGATATGTTGGTAAATTAATTCATTAATTAATTTAAATTGGACCACGCGGATGCGTGTTGGAATTAGGTTGTTAATTAGCGAGTTAATTCAAAAGCTGAATTCGACACACCATTTGTCTTCTCCATTCGTTGCTTGTATAGCACATGTTCTTTTTGTAAGCTGGTATGATCTACCACCAAGTCATCCAGATTCTGAGTAAGCGCAACGATCTGTTGTTGCAGACTCTTCTTGTCTTGTTGCATTTGCTGTTGCGTTACAACGTCTCGGCTGTGCGTATCTACTGCCAACTGCAAGTCATGCTCAGCTTTCTCCAGCTGTGCACGAAGATGCGTGATGGTCATCTTGCTACATTTTAGCTCAAAATCCAGCAGTTTCACTTTTTCCTGCGGCGTTTGAAAGGTTTCATGTTTTTCAGATTGTGTGCATGGCTGACATGTCTCGTTGTCTTCGTCAGGAGAATAGGCGCGGGCAGGATGCCTGACGCCCCCGAACGGCCCAACGCACTTTTTGCACTCCGCATGCAGCTCGTCGCGTTGCTGTTTATACGTGTTGGCTTGTTCCTTGTAATGTGTTTCCCTTGCTGCAAAATGATCCACGTGCGCGCTGGCGCTCTCCAATATCAAACATTGCGTTTCATTTTCACTTTCACACTTTGACAGTCGCTGCGACACCTCACCAAGTTCGACTTTTGTGGTTGCTAATTCATTCGTCCTCTTGTCCAGTGTAAATTCCAAGTCTTCGCCCCGCATGTGCAACTGCCGTATTCTGTTGTCTTTTGCCCTGGTGTCTTTTTTGAGCTGTTTGATTGTCTTTTCAAATACAATCTTCTCCGTTTGCCACGCCTGTCGTTCAATATCCATTGCCCCCTTCAACGACGACTCAGCATATTTAGACTTGATTTCACTTTCTTTCTCCCGCAGCTTCCTCTCCTGATCTGTAAAAATGACATCCGCTTTGTTCATTTCGACTTCCACCTTTTTCTGCGCATCGTAAACAAGTTGGTCAAGATGATTCACAAAAGCAGACCGTTCCTTCTCAAATTCGTCCCTAGCAGATTGTAACTGCTGCTCTCGTTTTTTATAACTGGCCGCAACCAACTCTTCAATTTTGAGTTTTTCATCTGCGCTAATCTTGCATTTGTGTGTATGGGTGAACATTTTTATTTGCTCTCGTGCTAATTCGGTTTCAATTCTTTTTAATTCTAGTAGCTGTTCAGGACTGAATCCGGTCGTATCGATTGCTGATGGCGTGACAATCTTACGCGATTTTGCGAACCGCCATGGACTGAAACCCTTGTGCGGTGCTGATCGAGCGCGCGCCTGTTGCTCTTCATGGATTGGATCGTGCTGGTTGTTTACACTATTGACACGAACATTTCCCACACGCGGTATTGCGTTTTTGCCGTCTATGTCAACCCCCAATCGACCTAGTCATGAAAACAAGTACGAATTTTGTCGTTGATCATATGGAATTGAATTTCGGTTTGACAAAATTTATCCAACCGATAGCACCGACGCGCGCCACCGCATAAGCGAACCCCAAACCAACTTTTATGAGAGCCCCCATCTGAATTAATTACGTTGTTTTTTGAAGC
>Ga0099798_10655_pt1 | contig 11020 bp, 9 predicted proteins | sample Uncmet_Sort29A_1_FD_89870 | JGI IMG/M metagenome (GOLD analysis project Ga0099798, IMG submission 89870) | Marine eukaryotic communities from CALCOFI LINE 67, Pacific Ocean - CN13ID_Sort29A_1 | ecosystem: Environmental > Aquatic > Marine > Oceanic | place: Pacific Ocean: Monterey Bay | collected... | reverse complement strand
AAACTCCAAAAAGAAGGGAGCAGGAGCCAAGAAGAAGGAGGTGCCCAGGCACTCGATCTTTAGGAGCTTCTTTAGGACGCTGAGTAAGGGAGAATTTTGGAGATATTGAATTGTGGCCATGAGATTGAATGCGGATAAGATTGAAGATTTGATTAAATTGAACACAACGTTCAAAATTTCGATGACGATACAGTCACACTAAAAAAAACAGGCGTCGATGTCATCGCCCACACTAGACACCGAAACAAAATTGAAAAAAAATCAGGCGTCGACGTCATCGACAAGATCGAGGACCTGATCGAGTTGAACCACGAGAATTTCGACGATGATGATGATCCGGAGGATGTGCTGGAAATGCTCCAAAACGCCTCCCTCTCCCACGCTGGCATGATCGCCGAATCTGTCGTTCCTTTCGCCGTCAGATGGTATTTGGACCAAGCTCTCGAGCATGACGAGGCTGGTGCGGATTCTGATGATAGTGATGATGACAGCGATGATTCAGATAGCTCCCCCAAGAAGAAGTCCAAGGGAAAGAAGAAGAAGGGGAGTGTTGATAGTGGGAACGCTGCGAATATTTTTGCAGGACAGGGAGGTCAGGGAAGTTTGTTCGGAAACACCGATGGGGAGAAGAAGGACGGGGACAATAAGGAGTGCAATCAGCAGTAAATTTATTTAGGCTGTCAGTTCCTTAGGTGGTGTTTCTTCTGGGGTGTTTGCTGCAGTCTTCTTTGAGATTGCTACTTCTGAGCGCTACATGTGCTAGATGACAGGTAAGAGATTCATTGAAATCGTGGTGCTTACTGCTGTTAATGAACTGCAGTAACTTTCCGGAGTGTAACGTAATCCGTCGATTCAAATTTCAATCTTTTCTCGACATCCACCCTCAGGTCCCTTGCGGTTCCGTTCAATTATCGGTTGCTTAGGCGATGACAATAGCACGTGGCAATGCCAAGATTCGGTGCATGCGCGGCGTTACGGAATGACGGAGTAGGATGTCGGAGGATGGCTAGTAAAAACTGAGACACACATGGACATGAGATGACATAGTTACCCGGGAGTTATCATGGGAAATATTGGGGGGAAAGGAAAGGGGAAGAGAAACGAACGGTGTGCGTGAAGTCAACGTGAAAAAATACTCAATGTACAAAAATAGTCAACATGAGAAAGGGATGGTACCCTATGAGAAAATGCTGGTACACATAGCCCAACATATGACGGTATCCTATGACGATACACATGAAGAAAGAGCCTACATAGGCTTCTGTACATTATAACGGAGAAGCCTAACACGGAGGCGAACCATATCAGATCCGAGTCCAGGAGAAAATCAGAGGGGAAGTGATCATCTTAGTTCACAAGATGTTGAGAAGGCCGGCTTGGAGATAGAAACAGACCGTGGAACCAAGAAGTTGATTGAATTTTCTTGTCGCAGTTGATTGAATGAACATGAATTGTATGAAGCTAGTCATACTATGTGAGTCTAAATGTGAGTCCATGTTAAGAAAATAGTGCGGAGTTGTGTGAATGCAAATAAGAAGCCCCCTGAAATAGCATGAATATTACTTTAACCTGCAACACCCTCAATCCCTAAAGTGAATAATCATGGGAGCTGATAACTCACTTTACTTCCCTTCCCGATTGATTCCCAGATTTTTGAATTCCGATTCAATACCGTTTCATTTCTCTCTTTTCGATAATTTGGCAACCCAAAATTATTTGAATTCCTTTTTTCCCAATTCCCGTTTTCGATATCCGCATCAGTTCACCGTCTAAATCTAATATTTAACCTTTAGTTGCTAAATCCAATGCAAAGCACTGACTTAATTCTAGACCTCCCATTCTTCGCAGGATTCGCCACGACCCGATGTGACGCGCTACGACGCAGTTTTGCGCTAGCGACCGTCGGCTGTTGGAACGGGAATCATACTTAGTTAGTCAATCCGAGTGGTAGAACGGAGTGCAGTAGAACGGAGTGTACGACAGTGAATCCGCATCTACCTCCTGTGTACTACAGTGAATCCACATCAAGTATTGCACCGTCCTAATTGAAAAGTAGAGAGAAGAGAACATACTTAATTGAATTATTTAGCCATAGACTCCAGTCCAAAATGGCGTCTTCGTCATCTTCTTGGAAAGGCAACAGCCCCGACGGTCCCGACGACGCAGCCGGAAATGACGAACTCTCAATAATGAACGCCCAGCGACGCGGATTTGAGGAGCATAAGAAGTTAGATCCAGATGAGCAGCTGCGGGCGGATGAGGAGTTAGCAAGGAAATTACAAATGGAAATGGATTTGGAAGGTGGATCATCGAGTAGTACTGATCCTGCACCCAATACCAATAGTGTCAATACTGCCAATACCAACAATACTGATCTTACTGGACGCCCCAGCTTAAGCCGTCCGCTCCTTCTTCCTTCTGGTTCATCGGTCGGGAGTGTGGGGTTGGTGTCTGAAGGAAATAATGTTAATAGCGGAAATTCGGACGAGAATGCACGCGCCAGAAGTAACAGCAGTGGTTCTGGTGTTAGTGGTCTTGGCGTTGATGACCCAGACTACGTTCGCCCTCCAATTCCGAGGAACCCAATGCCCGAGCAGCTCCTTCCTCCTTTAGGTTGGCAACTAATCGAACGTGGCAACGGTGGTGGGAACATGGTAACTGGGAGTAATATGGCAGGGACCGTTCATACGGGAGCTGGTAGTTACAACCCGAATTCGGCGAGCAACAATCCGAATAGTGGGAGTACTAGTCAGAATCCTAGTCAGCCTCTCCCACCTCGAGACCTCGGGAATTATAATAGTAGCTCAGATGAGGGCGCTGTGAACGCGGATATTGGGAGCATGATCAGGAATAATGCCGCTGGTGGACCTGCCGGACCTAATCCTGGACCTAATCCTGGACCTAATCCTCCCGCAGTCACAGTAGACAGCGCTTTTCAAGAGGATCCATTCGGTCAGTTTAAATGCGAGCAGCGGACTCTCCGGTTCCTCCTCATCCTGCTCCCCATCCAAATCATTCTGAAAACTGTCGTCGGATCTGCTACCACAATCCTCTGCGACGTAGTCTTAGCTTTAGTCGGCCAGATGCTGTTTTGCAGGAGTAGGAGAACGGCTGCGCCCCCGAGTTGCATTATTCTCTTCTATTTGATGGCGTTGGTGGGCTTGGTTTGGAGTGTGGTGGCGATAGTGCAGCCGTTTCTGTTTCATAAGAGGCCGTTTCGGACGTATATGCGGGATTCCTGCCCTGTAAAGGTGAAGCCGATATTCGGTCCGAATGGAGAAATAGGGCACGAGATATTGAGTGAAGCGGAAGAAAAGAAATATATGGACGAACATCGCGAGAGACAGGAGAAAATGCACCTGATGCTGAACCAGCAGAATGCTCAGAATCAAAATGCTCAGAATCAAGGTGCTCAGACCCACCTCAGCAGCAAAACCATGCCCACCCATACTTTTGGGAGCGCGCAGCCGGTGTCATCAAAGGGGAGCGCGCAGCCGGTGTCATCAAAGGGAAATAGTGCTAGTCAGTTCCTGTCGAAAGAGCAGCTCCTTAGGCTTCAGCAGCTACAAAAGAGGGACGCGGATGGCTTGCGCTATCAGGATGGAGTTTTGAAAAACGCAGATGGCAGCCCGATGGACGTTATTGCTGGACCCGGGGGCGAAAAGGTGCATGTGGAACAGCCGCCGGTAAGGATTGATTAATATGGTTGTACGTATTAACAAAAGAATCAAGATTGTATTGAGTTTCTACTGGTATCACAAGTTTCACATTAAATTCCTAATACTCATCAAAAGATCCACTTCACCATCCTATCTAGTATCCCCCCCAACAAAATTCAAATCCAAACAAATCCCCCCCAGCTCTTCATGAGCCACGACCCCTGTTCTTCGATGACTCTTTTTGGCGATCTTTTGAACCTCTTCTCCCTCCTGTCTTCTATCCTGATCTTTTATTGTGGGAAGAAGTTGTATACGCATTATAACACTGATTTCCGCTTCGCCGAGATGGAATCCGAGATGATGTACATGGGCGGGGACGGGAGAAACGTTGAAGGAGGGGCGCCCCAGGGAGCATTTGGAGGCGCCGGCGGTCCAGGCGCGTTTGCAGGCGGAAACATCGGCGATACAGTTAATCCTAGCCAAGGAGGAAATGCCCCTAATGCAGCGTTTCAAGCTGGTGGTGGAGGGGGGAATTATGCGCAGAGTAATCGGTTTGTGGCTTTCGCTGGAGCGCCTCATAAGTTAGAAATGGACGACACACAGTCCGATGCTGGAAGGAGTGAGAGGAGTAATAGGAGATCGGAGAGGGGTAGCAGTGCTGCAAGGAGTAGCAGGGCCGGGAGTAGAGATGCCAGCAAAGGCAGCAGAAAAGCGAGTGCAGATGCTGATTCTCCATCGTCGGGTGAACTTTCTAGCGGCATGAATGCGGAGGAGGAGAATTATAGGGGGAAAGCGACAGCAACTGCGAGGACTGGTGATGCTAGGGAAGTCTTTAGTGGGGCGGGGGAGAAGCTTTAGATGGGTAGAAGGAGCGAGTGGAAATCAAACGTTGCATGAGAAAGTTGCATGGAATTATGATTTGTGAGTTAAGTAGCTCTCTACCTTGAGCAGGACATAATGATATAATCAGCATGTACTCATGAAACTTCGGCGATTTGCGCCACACATAAACCCGATCAGAAACGCATGACAAAAAGCATGCCATAGATTTTTTTGTCGATTATTTTTGAGTGAAGATGAATTTGGAGACTGGACCGATGCGAGTATTGGTTTGTGTGGTGAGCACAAAGAGGGGAAGAGTGTTTGTGAGAATGTTTCAATTTGGCAGTTCAATTCGTTATAAAAAAATTCAAATTTCAGCTGGGGTTTGAATCATTCAGGCATTCGATTATCGTTATTGAATAGAATATTTAAGGACACTGTGAAGATGGGTTCCCAAAACCCGCGGCCGAGCCGCCGCAGCAGGCACAGTGCTTGTCTCATGAATTTCGCCCTCCTGCTCTTCGTGTCCCCCACGTGCATTGCCGCACTCCGCACCTCGCACCCCAATCTCAATGGTCCAGCTCACATTAATAGCTTCGCGGACCCCAACCTCCAGGGATCCAACACCTCTCCCTTGAACCACCATTACACTACTCAGCCGCAAAACTTTGGAAACAACCTCAACTCTGGCAGCCACACCTTCGTTGGGGTCCAGGATATTGGAAGAGAGAACAACGTGCATCAGAGCAATCTCGGACTTTTCGGAGTTATCCAAACTTTTGGCAACGACCCTGAGATTCAGAATACTCAAATCGGCGCGCCGACTGAGACTTTTGGAGGTGGGAACACTGAGAATCTCGGAAATACTAATACGAGTCTCGGCGGCCCCGTTTTCGATTATCATCCGAAATTCGTTCAGCGGAGTCCGGAGAGTTTTCGCAAGGTCCACGCCAAGAAGAATTCACAGAACGAGGATCGTTCCAAGAATTTCCAGCGCGAGTCGAGTCAGCATAGAATTTCTTCGAACAACCGGGGCGTAAATTTGGATTTCAATAACCAATATGTGGACGGTATCGACGAAAACCACTCGTTTTATTCCGCGATCAACGGAGTTCATACTAAGAATCCTTATGCGCAGCTGCAATTGCAGAATGGAGTACAGGATAATAAGATGGAGGGTGATGACAACTACATGCCCCAGAATGCGAGGTACATTATTGATACGAAGGATATGGGGGAGGTTCCGACGGAAAAAATATCAATAGTGCCACAAGTTCGCAGGCAAGCCCAACGAGGGGAGTCCCAGAGGATCATGAGAATGTCAATGAAGATTCAGAATCCGAATCAGCATCCGATTCCCTCGGGCTTGCAGACCCCAAAGCGACGTGGAGACACTGTGAAGAACCGTGTGGAGGGCACGGAAGCTCGGAAAACCGCCAGTGGTAGCGGCAAAACGAATTTCAATTGGAATCAATCCGACTTTTCCAGAGCTTTAAATGGCAGGGGAAACCGAAACCACCATCGTTTGTCCCCGCAGATTACTGGCTTCTCGCAGCAACAAAAACAGACGAATGGATATGAGAATGGCCTCAAAAACGTAGATCATAATGTATCAAATAATCTCGCTACTGTCGCTACACGCCCGCATCTTTCTGCTAGCCCGCGCAGCCCGAATGGGAGTCTCGCCGGTCAGAGCGGTCTGACCGAAAACTTTCGGAATCAGCGGCTGTTCCATGACGGAGTCTCGCAAATACCGCACGTAAGTATTGGAAAAATACCGGCGCGACAGGGAGGCCCGAAATTTCCGCATGGAGGTCTGCCTCAACAGAAAGCTGGAGATCATCATCCAGGTGTTTCACAGCGATTTTCACAGCGATTTTCGTTGAAAGTCCCAACTGAGGGGTTCCAAAATCTGTGTGTTCACGAAGACCAGTACCGTCGGCTATCGCCAGTGCCGCAGCAGGGATTCAATCCTCTCGGACGACCCCGAGCGATGACCTATGAAGAAACGGATAATCAGTTCAATAACAATCAGTTCGGTAATATTGGCGCGGATGTGGATGCTAAGTTTCAGAGGCGTGGCGATATTAACATGGACTACAGTATGAACCATTACCACCCACTTAACTACTTCCAGGGCAATAGCAATATCCAGGAAGAACCTGCATCCCAACTCTCGAAATTGCATATCAACAGCATTCATGCACATCAACAAAATCGGAATTTGTCTCCTCGTGAGCAACGTGATTTCTCTCCTTCAATTGCGCCTTCAGCCTCGGAATTCCGGTTGCAGACGGTGGAGGAGAATAATCGGTTTCATAATCCGTATAGAGTGGCACAGGACCAGCTGCGACAGGAAATGGCAATGCAACAGCATGACCAACTTCAAGTACAGAGGAGAGACTACAGCGGTCAACCGGTAAATCGCGTAAATCGCATGATGACTAATGGTAACCTTATTTTTCAACGCCCAAATCCGCTGATTCCGCTTCCGAATCATGCCTTACACGAGAGTTGGGTGGTGGGGAATATTGGTATAATTGTTGGCGGTAATATCATGGGTGGTGCTACGAAAAATGGGAAAGAAAATGGGAAAGGAAGTGGAAAGAAACCGTGCATCAAATTCTTCGCTGGTCCTGGGATCTGCTTAGGATCGGAAGACTGGTTCCGCATCGAATTCGCTCGAGTGCACCCGGTTTTTATACAGGGAAAGCGAGTGAAAGAGTTTGTTCGGGATGGAGTCATTACGAGGGGTGAAAATAGAGCCTTCTGGGACGCGGCAAAACGGCATCATCCAGATGGGCCAAGCGTTGACGTTGATAATGATTCTAAGTTAATTGAAAAACCCACTTCTACTAATCAGATTGGCTTCCCAGAGCAACACAGTGACACAACTCGAAATCAGATTCACTACCGATTTCTGGGCTGGCGCGATAACAACTCGTCTGAGGAACAGCTTATACCGGGTCAGAGGTGTCACCTGGGGAATCATCGCTTTTGGAATAACCAATTGGAAAAAAGTGATCAAAGATACCATGATCGGCAGTTAGTTGCGTTTTTCGGGGAAAGCGATGGGTTGAATACCGGTGGTGGTAAAGCAACGAACAGGGCTCCCAACTCAAATTGCATGATCATGAATGTTAATCGATCAATGACAAATCGACCCAGTCGTCCCAGCGACTACCCAACGCAGTATTCTAACAACTACAACAGTGACAACGAGAACAAGAGCGAGCAACTGAAGCAAAAGCAGGGACAGATCGTCGTCGATACAAAGATCGATTCGCAAATCGACAATTCTGCAAATACTATTTACTCGGACGTCTACGTCCGCGACTACTCGGGCGAGAATTGGTGGGTAGAGGCGGAACGCGTCATCATCCGAGACACAGGGAGTTATGTCTCTAGTGCATTTTTGGCTGAGAGCGGGTAAGATAAAACGAATATGAAATGAGATGATGCGGAATATAGTCGAAGATGCATTTCTCCCGTGGCAATACTGATCTTCACCTTCATTCAATTGCGAATACTTGATGCCTCAAGGTACGTCAAATTGATGCCACGCGCAACAAAACAAGAGAGTGGGCGATTTTTCCGGGAGTTCCTATCTCCTCAGATTGAGGAGGAAATGTTCGTATCCGCGACTGATGACAGCCCGATTCCGATGTTCGTTTCGCCGGATGACGCTGTGCGGTTTCTGGCGAATCAATTTGAGTTTGGAGGGGTGAGGAGTCGGTTGGATGAAAAAAATGAGAAGGATGAGAACGAAAAGAGAGAGAGGGATCAAATACTCGAAGGAAAGAAAGCAGCTGTTCAAAATAACAAGCAGAGGAAGAAGAAAAAACTGACGTTGGCGCAACGCAAATTCTCCCTCGAAAATGATTTTGACAATGATGTCAGCATGAAGGAGGAAGAAAAAGTGGAAGAAAAGGTGGTATCTGGAAAGAAGTCTAAGAACCTTTCAAGTGGTGGTAAAAACTTAAAGCCGTCTCCAAACACTCGCAACTCGCTCGACAACTCAAAAGCACGGAACAGCAGCTACGGACCGCTCGGGAACGCGCATGGTCCCAATTTTGATAACCCACGCAGGTCGATGTCGCACACTATCGGAATGCAGCTTCATCCTGAGGGGGTATCGCCTGCGTTCGGACCGGGGACCGATCGGGAGGAGCAATTGAAATCGCTGCTGGGGGAGCTCGATAGGAGGAGCAATTTAAAGAACTCCGGACTGGAGGAGAATCGGCATTCGTTGGATACATCGAGCGCGAGTGGAGATGAGAAGAAGTTCGGAAATGATCGCAAAAATCCAATGTTTGATAATCTCGCAGCATCCCCCATCAAGGCTGTCGAGGGCGTTTCCTCGTCTCTGATAAATTACGCGAACCCCACGATCAAGAAGAAAAATCCAGGCACGAAATCAGCGAAACAAACTCCTCCCGCTCCTTCCGTCTTCAGCTTATCGGGGCAGTATGTGGTTTGGCTGGAGCGGGTTGAGGAAGTGGGAGAGGAGAATACAAGAGAAGTGGGTGTGGAACAGGAGAAAGTGCCGTCGAATAAAAGCTTCGATAACAACAAAAGCTTCGACAACCTGTCGATTCGGTCTTTCCGAAAAGACGAGGATGACGTTCAGATGAATTTTGGGGATGATAATGACATGAATGATAATCATATCAATATCAGCAACATAAACTTGAATGATTCTAAACTCCTTTCAGTGGATATGGAATTATCCGAAGATGTAGACAAGATGAAGCAGAACAGCTTCAACAGAGAACGGAAAGTTGCTGCAACGACAAAAGCTGTGCCGACAGCGATGGTGTCGATCATTGAGGAGGAGTTCCCGGAAAATACAGATAACGAGGTTCACTTTCCTGAGCAAGACCCTAATGAAGAAGACGATCTTAATGTTAAGTATCAAGAAACCGATCAGAGTGCTCGTCAGCAAAAATCTTCTTTAGAAGATCTGAGAAAATTGCTCTCGAGGGAAGGCTCAATTGTAAAAGATGAATCGGAGAATTTCTCGAGGAATAACAGTAGCGGGAAGGAGCATGGAGAGTATTTTGGACAAGGAGGTCCTTTTGTTGGACAAGTTACCTTGCCTACAGGGGATTTATTAGCGATGCAGTCGGTGAGGAGGAATGTTGAGACGAAGCTTGGGGGCGAGAATGTTGTGGGAACACGAGATCATCAACCGCAAGCTCCTCACACGGAAGCTCAAGTAAGAACCCTGAAAAATATCTCTAGTAGTCGAGCGAATAATTTCTCACGAAATAAACCCATGAAGCCGGTTAGTCCTCTGGCAATCATTTCCCGGGAGATCGTCATTGGGGTGCCTACTTCTGCGGGCGAGGTGAATCATCACAACAGTCTTCGGAATTTAGTTGCTCCAATCAACCACGTGTGGAACGTGGAGGGTGATCGGGCAAGACTATATTACGACTTTTTCCCGGATGGCGTATTATGAATGGACGTGTTTTTTTCAAAGTTCAATCCTCAATTCGCATAGATTCTGCATTATTAACTCGATTCTAAACCTATAAGCTCTGCAATAGCAGGCACTGCACTCGTGGGTTCAAGACCATTACAGTGTGTCGCGGAAATGAATTAGCCGAATTAGAGCATATGCTTAATACTGCATGCCTCCGCTAAAGACAAAACTCAAATTCGCATCCCGTATCCTATCATATATTTTCAAGTCGAATAAATCGAATTCAAGAATCAATGAAGCCAAATAATTTGAATCCTCGATACCGGGGACACCGTGGATAAACACTGGATAAGAGCGGTGGTCTGAAGTCTGCATCATACATCACACTAATTGCTCTACGGGTAATTTTCTATCTACGAGTAATTTGCTAATTCACCCCATGGGGGCACTCACGAATGGCAGGAACCCTCGAGAATACAGAAAACCTGGATTGAATTTGAGCATGGCTCGATATTTTCGACATTTTGATGTGAAACGCCTCTTTGGACTACACTTTTCCGTCTTCAGCATTCCACTGGTCAGTCTTCGGAATTCTTTTCCGTCGTTTATTGGTCATTGTGTAGGTTTTCAGTTTTCTGGCTGCTTAAATTATACTTTTTAGATTTTCAGATATTTTTTTTGTCCTTGAAATTCAGTTTGTTGGAATTAATGGAATTTTCCATGCAAGTATATAATTTTGATTTTAGAGCTCACTTTCGTCCCCCCAACCCGACACTCATCTGCGCTTCCACTATGCCTTTTCCCTCTCATCTCCTGGTTATGGTCTTTCGCTTCATTTTCTTTCCGATTAAAAGGCCGAACCCTGACCCCCACACGCACGCATTCCCCATCTTCCCCGTTATTATCAGCATCCCCGAACATAGTACTCGAGAACCCTCTGGGGGTGGTGACGCTTCCAATCGATGATCGATTCGATCCTCTGCCAGCAGCGGCAGCTTTAACCGGAAGCATCGGCATGGGCATTGGATTCGGCATCGGCGACGGCATCGGCATGGGATTTGGCATCGGCATCGGATTTTGAGAAGAACTTGAAGCTGGCTCATTTGTAGCA
>Ga0099798_10654_pt1 | contig 11023 bp, 9 predicted proteins | sample Uncmet_Sort29A_1_FD_89870 | JGI IMG/M metagenome (GOLD analysis project Ga0099798, IMG submission 89870) | Marine eukaryotic communities from CALCOFI LINE 67, Pacific Ocean - CN13ID_Sort29A_1 | ecosystem: Environmental > Aquatic > Marine > Oceanic | place: Pacific Ocean: Monterey Bay | collected... | reverse complement strand
CGTAGCTATTTTCGCCTCGCCTGCGAAATCCTTAACCTGGCTTGTTACAGAATCCTCAGAAAATGTACTTTCTCGCTTTTTCCCATCTCCGTCTTTTTGACCCGGGACCCATTGTCGTCTTGTTTCAACGTTTTTAAACGATTTTCCAGTTTTATTCCTTTTACAAACGTACCCTGGGAAATCTGGAACTCTAAACTCTTTTTTCGATAATAAATTGAATCCGAATTTCTTTGCAACAAGTTCTAATCCCCATCTCTCGCTTTGACCGTCGACTAATGAAATTATCAAAACGCCAGTTTTATTGTTTAGAACAGATTTCGCACTTTCGAAAAAATGGTGGAGTAAAAACTTGTGCATTCTGGCATCTTCGGTTCCGAGATGTGGGTGGTTCCAGCAGACGAAATCTAGGTTCAATTTGTCATCATTTTTTGAAGTATGATCACTATTATTTTCAATACTTTCAGCATCTATCTTCCTCATTTTTTCTTCCACGATGTCTTTACTTTCATGCAGCAAAACAGCGTTCACGTTGTGGAGTAGAGCCACTTGGGGATTGAATTTCGCGAAATGTGGTTTAAAAGGTATGAATTCTGGGTATTTTTCATCCAGCTCTTGTTCAGAATCAAAACTTGAAGCGAGTAAGTTTTTCGGCAAAAAATCCTCAACAACATCCGTATTATTCGTTATTCGCGAATCCGCATCCTTGCCCAAGAAATAATTCGATAAAATGTCGTTGCTAATTCTTAGTAGAGCGTGGGTGAATGAGAAATTACCTTCGCCGAGGAATAAAGCTGTTTTATGATTCTGTTTTTCAGTCTTTATAGTATCAGTTTTTCGTTTACTATTTCCTAAAATCCCGGCTGTTATGTATTTTCTTAGTTTGCTCGCTGTTATTGCGTTTTCACAATAAAACGATGAGGAAACTGAACCAGCATTTTCGCCGGTGAGATGAGGGTTGGGTGACGTCATGTTTGGTTTTTGGCTGTTTTTTTGAAAAATCTCTTCTTTTCTTTTTTTGAAAAAACAAAATACGAAAACAAAAAGGTGGGTGTAAAGATAAATAACTCTCGTCGCCTGAAAATTTGATGGATGAGAACACTAAAACAAAATATCACTACAATATGTTGATATCTTCAATGAATTTTAGTACTTGGACTTTTCCCCAAAAAATCGTTGAGTCTCCGAACCATTCAAAAAAAAAAAGGAACAAAAAAGGTCGAACACCAAATTATCCCAAAAATATAACTGCTTGAAAAACTAAAAACTGGAAAAAAATAGAGATCCAAACCCAAAAAGGAACATAAAAAACCGTTTTTTCTTCCCTTAAAAAACGATGAAGAAAACCATTATTCCCAAAATATAAATTGTGAAAACTGATCCGAATAACGACAAATTTGACCTTCCAATAATCACTCATTTTTCATCGCAATTGATCCTGCCACCATCAAAGAATCAAAAACTAAAAACTAAAATGAAAAAATATTATAACAAAATCCACTGTTCTATTTACAATTTGCTAATAATAATTACTTTTTTTCTCAATACATTGCGAACGAATAATTTTGGTGTCCGCCTCTGTCGTCCTACTTTCCGGGTCCCTCTCGTTTTGTTTCTCTTAACGAAAAGAAGATGCCTTGTCCACCAAAAAACCACGTCCACATACCATTAAGAAAAAGATCCAAAGATTCATCAATACTAATTCTTTTGTTCTTCTGAAAAATACAATTGTGCCATTCCTGTTCAGTCTGAAAAACGTTCCACTTCAATTGCATTGCCACCCCCCCCAGGCGCAAAAAAAAGAACCACGCAAAAACAGTCATTACAATAATGACTCAAAAATATTTCTCATTTGCCCCGCAGAAAGAATAATAAACTACTTATAATGCCCCCCCAATGACCTTTTTTTTGTTCTGTGATTGAACTCCAAAAATTGAAATTCCGTACCACCAAAATCACTTTTCCTCGCCTGCGCATGCTCTTCTTAATCGCATGATATTTCCTTCCGAAAAAGTGAATATATGTCGTGTGGTCTACCGATCTTTTGTTCGTCTTCTATTAGCTTTTAGGTCAAATAAATCTAGTAAATATATATTTGTTTTTAAATCTCATTGTTTTTTCTAAAATTATGCCCCCCACGACGATTCACAAAAATGTTCTTAAAGATGATCAACAAACATGAACCAACCTTCTATACTCAAATTCGCTACTCTCCATGGGTTTTCTTCCTCCATTTTCGTACCTTGGATCAAAAATGAAAGAAAAAAAATCATTTGGATAGTTAAGGTTCCTGTATGAATGTTTCGTTTGATCGTGGGGTTTCTTCTTATGTATTCGATTCGCACCACCGTCTTTTAAAAAATATTCACGCTTTTTCTGCTGTTAATAATTTTCGCCTTATTGCGGGATTGTGAAAAGAACTATTTTTCCGAAAAAAAACTCGAAAAAATGTTGTCAAAAAACAATAAAAACAAGTCACGTACCAAAAAATCAATTGTCCTCGGCCTTCACCCATTTACAAATTCCGCCGGCGTCCTTAACTCGGTTGCGCACACCGTCGCGTGGTTGCGGACCCATGGCCCATGGCTCACTCAGCATGGTTCGCCAGACTTGCTCGGTTTCATCTGTAAGCGTCAACGCTAATGTGTCCTCGTCGATAACCGCCACTGTAGAAGCTTCGTAGCAGGTCTTGGCGCCTTTGAAGCTTGGGCAGCGTTGATTGGCTTTGGCTTTGGCTGTCGCAACAACATTTGAGGGGGACCACATGTTTTCCTTGAGAAATGCATGATCCTCGTTCGGCACACATTTGAAGTTGGCAAATAACAAGAATTTACTTAATCTTATTAGAATCGAGACCTGACGACTTGCGCGTACCATGGACTGACTTTATTTTAGCACATCTCGCGTTTGATACATTTTTAAACAAAAAACTGTTTTGTGTCCATTTCGGAATTAGACACTGCGTTTTGCTTACACTAAATTTAAAGCCCAGATAACTGTTGCCAAAAATAAAGAAAAAAAAATCGTGTTGGATTCACACTTAATGGGCGACTCATCATCATGCTTTGCGGTTTAATCAAACTTTTCGGCGCGAGAAAAACAAAAAAAAACTCTTTAAATGTAGAAGAATGATGAAGGTCATCTTAACCGCTGTTCCAAAACATCATTTGTGATTTTTTGGTCGGTGGTTAAATTGATTCATTTTTTCACAGAAAATAATACTATGCAAAATTATTTATTCCATGGGTAGTGGAAAACAAAAGTTTAAAATCCTCGTAACAAAATTATCCCCACCGAGCGTGCAACCCCGCAACGAATACATTTCGCACCTGATACTGTCCGCATAGGATGTATCAAAACGGAAATTCTGTACAGCACCTCCCTCGTCTTCTAGTTGCTGCGCATCACCCTGCGTCATCTCTGCAAATTTTCTGTAATACTTCGTTACGGGCAAACTTGCCAAAGGGTTCTGCGATAAATCAGTAGTATACAGTGCGATATATTCGCCGTCAACCCTCTGACCCAAATGCTCCTTTTCCAGCGGCCAATGTGCTGGGGCGCTACAAACTCGGGTGTCAACGGCGGTCGACTCTTCCATAAAACCGGAGTGTCCCCACAAACACTTTGCCTCATTACCGCTTTTTACACAGTTCTCAGCAGTTTTCAAGCTTTTCGGCTGCGGAAATAGATAAGTCAAAAAATGGCAAAAACAAAAATCTCAAAACAACCTGATTTTTTTTTTTGCAGTTTTTTGACCAAAAACAAAGATGTAAAGCCAGAATAGATAATAGTGGTCTTATTTGAACGCCACTTGATTACCCAACACCGCAGTTTTCTGTATTACCCAGCACCGCAATTATACGGAAAACAAATAATAGGTAAGTTTCAGCACCGCGGGATTAAGTTTGAACAATGTCACCGTTCGTGGAGCATTCCTGTTCCGTAGAACTGCTGGTCCCAATGCAACGAAATGTCCCAAACACACAATGCGGGACCTCCATGCATTTAGCCTTATCGTTTTTCATCTTTTCGCACTCAGATTCAAACTTTTCGCCGCGTACATCAATAAACTGAGTCAATTGCAAACAAAATCAACATTCTGCTTGACCCCATCATTTCCTAAGACTACGCGCCGAAAAATTTGAATCCACGACGAAGGGCAAATTTTCCACGGACCTCGCCCCCATGGAACAATTCCCAGAGTCCGTCGAGTCCTTCTTTTTCGGGCCCTTACCCTTGTTATTCTCGATCACCCCGAAAGACTTATCGCACAAGGAACAACCAAGCCATGTGTTCAAACTTTCCGCTTGGATCCCCAGATTTTGTGCAACAAAAATTCTGAAAAAAAAAAGAAATAAAACAACGAGATTCCTGACCTGATACTATTTGAAACTTCGATCAGACTGCCTTATGAATTGACTATTCCACTATGTTCCCCCCCTCCCTTAACCTATGTAAAAAAAACGAGGACCTAAAAAAAAAAATTGAAATGTGAGCAATCCGATAAGGGCAGCGCCACCGACGCTCGCACCCACAATGGCTCCAACACTGCAGCACTTGTCAGATGTCGGCTCGTCCGCGGGCGGGGCCGAGGAAAACGGGTCCTCTTGGGTGAAGCGTTGCACCAAACCAGAAGTGAAGTTTTCAACGCGGACAGAACCTGCGGCCTTGCGGAGTTCAGCAGTCCCATCCCCACCGGCGTTAATTTCAGCAACGAAATCGTCGAGATCCGCATGGTGAATAGCAATCCCCGCGATGCAGAAAATCACGAGAGCGGTGATACCGGTGTAGTAAACCCAGTTCCTGGCGCGCGGGTTGGTTTGGACGGCTTGGACGGGCTCGGTTTTGAACACCAAAGGCGTCAGATCATTGGTCGAAGAATCCCCGAACTTGGAAAGTTTCATGGAGGAATTCTCCGGTTGACGGCTACGGACACCCGTCGTAGAGACGGATCCGTCCTGTTCGATAGTGTTTGCGTTAGTCATGGTTTTTGGATATTTTGTTGCTTTTTTTCGTAAAGACAAAGAAAAACAAAAATACTTTGAAAATTTTCTTAAATATAGCTTGTGTATTTGCTTTTTAATATTAAAAAAAACAAAACAAAACTCCTAAAAAAGGTCGGCAGCTGGGCATTTTGGGATTTCAAATTTAAATTCAACATTTGTTTTTGGAAAAAACATGAAAATCGTTGAATAACACATAATTTCTGAGAACTATTCGCTTGAAAACCAATTCTGAAAAGAATCCAAAACAAATCCAAAATGCGCCCGAAAAAAATTGAAAAATCCAAAACTAAAATTGTGCTCACAATTGTTCACATTCCAAAAACACACCCCGGGAAAAAAATATCTGCCCCAAAAATTTCTGCTGCATATAGTAACGACGCAAACATATTTTTTCAGGAAACAAATGTTTGTTCTTAAATATTTGTTCACTTTTTTTTTATTATTACTATTATTTAGCTTCTTAGCAATCATTCTCCAAAAACCGGTCGCTCAAAAATCACAACCTGCCATAATTTTTTTGTTAATAACACTGTTGTTAAATTGTTGTCCGATCCTTTATCGCTCCAAAAAATATTATGTTCTTCATTTCGGCAGCCTTTCTCTCAATCGTTTTTTGGTCCAAAATGGCTTCGAATTCCATTATTCGCATTACTATTGAAATCATAGGAACCAGACGTTCCGAATCTCGAATAATTATTTCCACCATTTTGTCCAAAATTATTATTATTATTATTACTATTTTTTTGGCCGACATTATTCGTACCGTGCATCGGCACCCCAGTGACTCCCCTCCTAAACGCTTGGAAAAAACACGATTTTTTTTTTATAATCGGACTCGTTTTTGATCAAAAAATGTCAAAAAACCCTTAAAATGGGACACAAAATGAAAAAAAACGAGTCCAATTATAAAAAAAATCGTGTTAAAACCATAAAGGCAACTGCACCGAGTAGCAAAAGAGGTCCGCGCATTCCACCCCATGAAAATATATCAGCCCAAAAGTCGATTTTTGGAACCCGTGGACCAGAATGGGATATACCAATTATGTCAGGGTTTGGCAGCACGATGTCGGAGACCGTGTAGGAAATCAATGACGCAGTCTGGGATTTTGGACCGTTTTTTGAACCGTTTTTTTCGACATTTTTTCCTTCATCCTCAGCCGCTGTCATTATCTTCTCAGGCAAAGCCAACAATATATGACTTGGCGCTGCGTATATACCGTCCTTGTCCCACGGTGACGCTGAGGATATGACTGGGAGAGTTGCTTTTGCCGCTACATTACGAAAATCAGACCCTGACGACGCTATTCTATCGTCATGAATAACGTGGTCAGTATTTTTTTTGTGCTTATTTTCTTCTTCTCTCTCATTTTGGCTCGCATCACCACCAGCGTCAACGGTCACAGTAGTTGTTGTTTCTTCACCAGAATCTGTAATTATTGTTGGGTTGTGTTCCTCAGCAAAGTCGTTACTGTTTAAAACCGCAGATTTTTGATCCGAAAGGATTTCATCCTCATAGTAACCACGCTTTGCAAAAACCAAACTCGGGCTCACATTTGAATCTCTACCAGGTACCAAAACGGCTGCGCCATTGAATCGATAAGCAAGTAGCCGCCTTGAAATAATAACCTCGTTTTCTTTTCCATCTTCGGAAAAATCCTTACTGTTCTGCCGTTTATAAGTCGCAATCTGTATGAAACAAGCAGTCTTGTCAATCAGTGCTGAAAAAAAAAATTGATCAAAAATGGGCCAAAAAACATCAAAAATCGCCCTTTTTTAAAGATTTTTGGACCAAAATTCAAAAAAATTTATCCCAGCACTGGTTGACAAGACTGCTTGTTATTATCAAAATCCTGCTCCCGCGCCCACCGGTCACGACCTGCATGAACTCAACTATTTGTTTCTCAATTTAACACGATTTTTTTGTAATCCGACTCGTTTTTTCCATTTTTTGATCCATTTTAAGCGTTTTTTTGAGTTTTTTTTCTATTTTTGAGTCGGATTATAAAACAATCGTGTTATTTCATGGTTGCCAGCCAATTGCCGGAGCGTGATTGTCCACAGCCCAGTTGCCGCAGCCCCTGGCCCGATTGCTTCAAACTTTCTGGTCGCCAGGTAAGAACGGAAAAAAAATCGATTTTTTTGGTCCAAAAAGTGAAAAAATGTCAAGAAACAGCGATTTTTGTACCAAAAACGGACCAAAAATGAACTTTCTGACCTGGCGACCAGAAAGTTTGAAAGTGCCCAGGCGGAAATCTCGTCGTTATGAGGCACAATGACCATTGGGCGTCGTGACTTCAAACTTTCTGGTCGCCAGGTCGGAAATGTCATTTTTGGCCGTTTTTTTGGCCCAAAATCGCTGTTTTTTGACATTTTTTCAATTTTTTGACCAAAAAAATTGATTTTTTTTTCATGCTGACCTGGCGACCAGAAAGTTTGAAGTGACCCGTGTTTCGTTTCTTCGTGGAATATCGCACCAGATGACTCTTTCTCCATCGGTTTCGATAGTTTTAAAGGCACTTCCTGGGGTTGTCGGAAAATACTTTTGCCACTACTTCCATTCGAATTATTGGCAGCTTCCGAATTCCTTTGAAAATAGAAGAAAAACATCTTCCCATCACTTGGACAGGATAATAACACTTTATCCATTTTCGAACCGAGTCCATCTGCCATCGCGTTGGAATTTTTCGGCGCAAGCAAAGGTCCGTTTTCGCACAGTTTTTTCTTCCCCTGGATTTCAGAACCGGTATTTGCATCGGCTGATGCATAACTTCCAGTTTTTTCCTCAACGAACAGAAAAGAATTGGACCGAGGGTTTGATGCGAAAACATTTACTCTGCGGTTGTTTTTCAATGGCGCTTTAGTACTCATGCTGAGTGATCGCGGTATTGGGATTTCAACGCTGGATAGAACTTCGACACGGATTTGGTGCCCAACTTGGTTCTGCAAATTTGGAGAATTGTTCGCGGCTGAAAGGGCTTTCGCTTTTTTTGATTCAGTGTTGTGGATGCTGAGGTTAAAAACTAGAATCCGGTCGGAGAACTGCACGAAAAACGACAAATCTTTGACAGAGAGGCCGAGTGCTGTTGGGTGACCCAATGATTCTGGAACGGTTTTTGAAAAATCCGAAAAAGGGATGGCAAGCAGATTTTCACCGCTGTCTGACAGTTTGATTTCAACCGAGTCGGAATTTGACACCACAATTGAAAAGTGCTGTGGCAAATTTTCCCGCCGCCTCGACCGCACTGGCATGAAAAGTATTAGATTGCTATTTGTGTTGTGTGTGTTTTTCCCACTGTTCGTGGTCCAGCGCTCGAACAAGAAATCCTCAGAGTTTCCTTCGGGCACGACGCGATCTTCAGAGATTAGTCTTCTTATTTCGTCTGCAGTGAAAACCGGGTTGAACAACGCATCGTGTCTGGCATTCGATGCGGATCCGTTTTTTCCGTGCATTTGTTGGCCTTCTTTTTCATTTTCTTCGAGTTTAACACGATTTTTTTATAATCGGACTCAAAATTTAAAAAAAAATCAAAAAAACCCTTAAAATGGGCCAAAAAATCAAAAAAATGAGTCCAATTATAAAAAAATCGTGTTGTTTTAACTTTTTCAGTTGCTCTAACTTTCCTATTCTTTCTTCAGTTATTCTAAATGGCGCAATTATCGTGACGGTGTATAATTGACCAAAAAATTTCAAAAAACTGAGTTTTTTGGACCAAAAGACACAGGGAAAACGCACATGATTTTGATCAGTTCAAAAGTCTTAAACATAGCAAAGGAAAATCAACTCAAGTGAAACTCATTTTTTCACATGTTTTTGACATTTTGGTATTATATACCGTCACGATAATTGCGCCATTTAGAGTAATTTTAAATTTGTTTCGAGCAACTGCAACTCCTGGTGCAAAATCCCACGAGGTTGATTTTGTCCTTTTTTATCAGTACCGTTTCCTTCTTTTTCGTTGTTTTTTATCCCGGCTGGCGCTGAAGAGGAGGACGCTGCTGCGTAGGCAACTTGGCTTCAAACTTTGTGGTTCGCCGGGGCAGAGAATTTTTTAGAAGAAACATTTTTTTTTCCCCCTTTTTTTGACAAAAAAAGAAAGATAATAAAACTTTGTCGGAAGAACCTGGTGACAAGAAAGTTTGAATTGAGAGAATGTTGCGCATGCGACTAGTAGGGTGCTGGGTAACTTCATCTTTTTGCGATGTCTCTGTAAAAACTACTGCTTAATTTTATAGCTAAAAAAAATCGTGCCCAATAAATTTTTGTTTGCAAAAAATAAGGGGAAAATCTTTACAACAATAAAAAATACATGGTCATGATTGTTAAGTCAATGTGATAATACATAATAATAACAAATTCTTACCCCACCCAACCATTTTGTCCGCACGAATGTCCAGAAATTTAAATACGATGTTTTCTATAATACCAACTGCTATCGTTAAGCACGCAAATGCCATGTTTCTAGTTTTTTTATTTTACTCAATAGTGGTATTATTATTTTCAATCAAAGGCTGTATTATTAACAACGATTGCAGGAAACATTGCAGTTTTTGTTTCCACGTCAATTTCATTTCGTTTTCTCAGGAATAAACGCGCAGGGGAGCACGTGTATATTTCTTCTCAACCATCACGCTGCTCCCAAAGAAGGTCATCTTGTTCTGCTGTGGCCATCAATAATACTTCGCTTTCTGTAAAACCCATAGCAACACGCTATATTTGTTATTTGGGTCAGCTCTTTCCAATCTAAAAGTGAACATGTCATTTGGGTCCTTTCCATAATTATGTATCTCCATAAACTTCATCAAATCTTTCCTTACACCATGCCAAGTGTAATCGTCCCCAAACAAAACACCACCAGGCGCTAAAACACTGTAATATAATTCTAATTCCAAGAGAGTTTCGCCCTCTTCATGCGCGGAATCCAAAAATATAACATCGGGACTCCAGCTCATCTGGTCTAGAAATCTCGCACCCACTGTTGACGTCGCGTGCAGTGGTATTATATGAAAGGGACTGGCGAGCTTTTGGTCAACAATGGCTGATTGCACGTTTGCCATGTATTGGTCAAATAACAAACTCCGCCCGTCCTGAACCCGGCTCGCCCAATACTGCACCGATGGGTCTGAAGCGCGATTGGCCCAGATATTAGTATCCCCCACCCACGGGTCAATGCAGAGTACTGGCACTGATAGCACGTGGTCGGAAGGAGGCTCGGGTCTGAATTTATTTTTGGACGATGACAAAATGCCATTTTCATCAATTTTTTGTTCAGCATTTGATTTTTCGCCCTCTTCACTATTATCTGCCTGCTCACCGCCATCCCTCTCAGTACTATTCTCGTCGTCGAACATACCATCGCCGTTTATGCCGTCTATTTCGGACTCTCTATATATTCCCAAATGATCGGTATTCGTTAAGCTGTCTAAACTTCTAGCCAATGTAACTGCACTGTGGCCTTGGAATGAGCCGACTTCTACAACAAAATTTGGGACCCTACCAAGCGTTGTCACGATCGTGTCTATGAAGAAGTCAGGAGACAAATTTGAGTGTGGGAACCTATCGAAATTGGGGCTCAAATCATAAGGGTTGCTGTAATTCAACAAAACATGCGGGCTTTCATCCCCATATAACTTGTCGTGCACCTCGTAGAAACTCGGAAAATACGCTTTCCTGCGACCATATTCGTCGGTTTTAGTCATGTAACAAGATGCCAGGCTAATATCAAATAAAAAATAGTTTGTACAAAAAAAAACACCACTTTGTTTTGGCAAAAAAAAGTGAATCCGGACAACTGATTAATAGTCGCACCTTGTTACATCTTCGCGTAGATTCTCTTCTCTCACTGATATCTCCTTCAGTTCCTGTTGTTCTAGCCAATAATTTATATTCATTATGTCAATCGGTTGTCTGGGATCGTAGTCGTCGGCCTCTGCGCGACTTCAAAATTTACAGTCGTTTTAAAATAGAATCAGCCTTTTTTGATACTTTTGACCAAACATGATATATTGTTTTTTCTTATTTT
>Ga0099798_10132_pt2 | contig 11027 bp, 6 predicted proteins | sample Uncmet_Sort29A_1_FD_89870 | JGI IMG/M metagenome (GOLD analysis project Ga0099798, IMG submission 89870) | Marine eukaryotic communities from CALCOFI LINE 67, Pacific Ocean - CN13ID_Sort29A_1 | ecosystem: Environmental > Aquatic > Marine > Oceanic | place: Pacific Ocean: Monterey Bay | collected... | reverse complement strand
GACGATGCACGTAACCTAGTTTTTTTTTGGTTTGAGCGACCTCTGATGGGGCGTCGCCCCGTCAGAGGTTCCTAACTGACACCGAGGTGTTACTAACACCCTTACCCTCGCGCGTCACCGCATTGCAAAGTATTCGGCGCCGTTTCTGGAAATTGTGACTGTCCGCCACTTGGTATGTTTTGATGTTTGTTTCCAATCATCCTGAGCGGCGCGCATAAGCGATCCTCGGAGGCAGTAAGGCACAAGGCATGCTGCCTCTTTCAATGCTCGTGTATCACAGATGCGCATAATTTGCAATGCCTCAGCGGCATTTCTGATTCGCGAAACTGCGAGTTGACGGTTTGGCAATGTTGAATTTGAGTTTTGATTTGTTTTTGAAAGAATTCTAATGGCGCGCAGAAGCGATCGTCGAATAACATTCGTGTGCCGTGCGGCGATAGAAAAGGCTTTGATTCGCGAGTGGAAATTGAATCAAAATCTGGCGGTGGATTTTATCTTTTTGCGATCATGACATCGAGCACAGCGTGACGCCGTGTGCAAGAAATTAATTCAAATTATTGAATGCGATGGGTTCTTCGATGGGCATGATGTCCCCGTACCTTGCATCGGCTCACTGCACATTTTGAAGCCTGCTCGTAACTGTGTGTCGCGGTGCGTGTCGCACGAGTGATGACCCCCCTGGTGCCATTTGGGTCTCTTGCAATTGGGGACACACTTTGCACGAGGTTCCTGTAGGTATCTTTTTAAAGCTCGAGCAAAAGGTGAGACTGATTGCACGAAATCCAAGAGGCGCCAAAAAGGTCATCACCTGTGCGACACGCACCGCGACACAGAGTTACCACCAGGCTAGGGCTGCATTTTGTCGGTTCCGCGTAATTGCGATTTAAGATTCAGCGCCGAGATTTGTTTCATGTACAGTAACAGCGAGCGATCGATTCAATTCGGTCGACTTTCTTCGTTAATGAATTACCTGTTATGCATGTTCGTTGACATGTCATGGCCTCAGGATATCCCGTAGAAGCAGACGATTCAGAAATCGAATGAATGCATTCGGCATATATTTCATTATTAATATAATTCATCCACTATAATAAAGCATTTTGCCGCGCGGAAAATTGTTTAGTTTTTCTTTCGCGCGGAAAGTTTGAAACTTATATCTACACTATAATTTACCTGAGCCGATGAAACCTATTTTTATTTATATATTTTTTGGCGCGGAATTATTATAAGTGGCGACTCATTGTAGTGGATGAATTATAGGATGAATTATATTAATGTATATTATAATCTACATTTGTTTGATGATGACACGTGTTTTCGAATCACAAGCAGTATATTTTGTTGTCAGCTCGCTTTGAGGCGGTCAGGCGGGGTCTGGGTAGCTAATGTTGTTAAAAACGTCCAAATCCGACCACGTTTTTTCCCGCGGTTTCGTTAAAAACAAGTTTTTTGATTAATTAAAAACGCGAATCAAACGTTGACTTTGTCTCGGTGTCAATCTTGTAGGCGTCGTCATGCCTTCAGAAGTCAAAGGGGGGGCAATGATGGTGCTTTCGGGCTCCTCTCGATGAGTTGGATTTATTAAGAAATGAGAAATATCCTAGTCAGATTCGGGCGACAACATTAATTTCGTACAGCTCTTTTTTTTACCTGGCCAACGGTACTCATAGTCATCCAGGGGACCACCTCAATCCGGAGTGTCCGAGCACGAGCGTGACGACGTCATTGAGTGCACTGCATCTTGTCGACAAGAGCTCAGAAACATGGGAAGTTGCCACAGCCGACAAATACCTCGCCTCGAAAGGTAGTGTTTTAGGTTCGACAAAAGTGTTTTTTTGTTGCAAAAAACGTGAAAATCTGAGCTGCGCCGAAACGCGTTTTCGCAAAACAAAATGTTTTTTATAAAGCTACGCGAATTCAAACGCGTTTTTAACAACTTGGCTGGGTAGTCGTAGTCTATGCCACGCTTTTCAAAATTGGTTATCGGCGCAGGGTCGGCAATGTCATTGACAAGTTGCCGCGAGCACTCTTTCCCTTGGGAGGGGATGATCCAATTTCAATGGTTTTGGAAACGTTGTCTCAGTCATTGCCATTGGCCCATGGGAGCGTCGCATAAGCCATTCTCTGCGTGTCTTGGTCTTCTCCAAATTCGTTGTCGTTTGTTTCGGCGCTATCGTCTCGCTCATCACATGGTGAATCCTCGTAGCCCACCGTGTTGATCGAAGCAGGCGTTTTGCACTGTGCAACGTGTTCTCCAAGAACTTGCGTAGGTGCTCTGTGTATTGTTTCGTCTTTCCAATGACGAAGCTCAATCTCTTCGTTCACCTCGTGGCGTTTGCATGTTGCACTGGTACGTCGCACTGTTTGGACCGTGATGGAGTTTATATAATACAGATCAGATTGTCAACTGTGATTCCGCTCCTTGCATCCATTACATGTGTTATTGTATCAATACAGAGACCACATGCGTAGGTTTTATGACCAAATGGATACAAGAAGGGTTCCTGCAAACCGGACTTTGGTTCCTGCAAACCGGACTTCGGGTCCGACACATGCCACCTCCACTTTCGTGACGGATCTCGCAATGAGTATTTAAATATAAAGACTGACGCCAGGTCTGGGGATGGCTTGATCCCCCCTCCCAGCCGAGCAAGCACTTGTGTCGATCGCGTCGTACAAAACTGCTTGTTCGGCCGGAAGGGTGGTCAACCTATCCCCAAACCTGACCTCAGGTACCAAGCACCATATTCAAGTACCATATTCGAGATCCGTGACGAAAGTCGAGGTGTCAAGTGTCCGACCTGAAGTCCGGTTTGCAGGAACCAAAGTCCGGTTTGCAGGAACCTTCTTTATCCCTCCGTCGCAAACTTTGCATCCATCCCAAGAGATGAAATCCGCCGCAACCTGGGCATGACTTCCCGAGCGCCAGTCAACGATTGAAGGGATGTTGGTGTACATGCGGCGCCAAGCGCAGAAGCAAAAGTACAAAGGATTATGTGGCCCGATGTGGTAAAGAAAGTATGTACATTGTATAGGTAGATTGACTGGATGGGTTTCCGCAGTATCAGAGGTGCCATATCCCGGACTTAAGGACGGCGGGTCTAACTTTCTGGACATGCCAAAACTCGAGAGCGCCATTTTGCGTCGTGGTGATGTCCTCAGGTGCTAAGTTTAGCACGGATCGAAAACGCGGACTCTCAGCTTTCGATCCGTGCTAACATTAGCACCTGAGGACATCACCACGACGCAAAAATGGCGCTCTCGAGTTTTGGCATGTCCAGAAAGTTGGGTCCGCCGTCCTTAAGTCCGGGGTACGGCACCTCTGACAGTATCGATACAAAGAATGGTGGGCCATTGTGGCCGTATGTGTATGTGTGTTGTGACCGAATCATAGGAGATTCGCATAAATAAAAAGGTGAGACTTTGGCCTCACCTGGGGGGGGTGGGGTGGGGGGGCTTTGGAAATCCAAATGCCTCACCTTGAGTTTGTGTTTGTAGGTCGGAGTCTGACCGGCGATTGGTGCCTTGTTGGATCAGATAACACCACCAGAATCGACGCAACTCGTCGAGAAACGGTCAAAAATGGCAATAGTTTACCCCAGGCACAAAAAAATAGTGGTCCAAAATGGTGCATTGACATATTAGGAGGAACGCAAGAAACAAAAGGTGAAGCAACGGCTTCACCAGGGGGGGGGGGGTCCCGCGGAAATGGTCGGCTTCACCTTTGGTTTTTGAAGGGACGCTACACCAAGGTGAAGCCGAATTTAAACCGCAAACCGAGGTGAAGCGGCATCACCTTGAGGGGGGGGGTGGGGCTGTCACGACAAGGTGAAGCCGTTGTTTCACTTTTTTTTCTTGCGTTCCTCGTAATAAAACGTCCACGAAAAACATGCAATTCTATTAGGTGTCCGTTTTCTTCCCCGCCGTCGCGAAATACGTGCGCGGGGAGGGGGAATTGCCCAAGGAAGAACAGTAATTGACGCGAATCATTCTGATTAATTTATTTGATTGAAACCGAAATCATCTTGGCGTAATAAAACGTCACTGAGCGAAAAAGGAGACGACATGCAATTGTATCAGGTGTCTGTTTTCTTCTGCGTCATGCGTTAGGTTCCGCCCTGCGTCTGCAAAGCAGCCTGAACAGCGAGGGATCAGCCAATCATGAATCGGAGAACAAGCAGTCCGGAGGAGAAGGACTGCAGGGAGACCAGGAAGCGAACAATCTGGTAAGGGAGCATTCTCAATCCCGATTCTCTCTTCAAGCTCGTTTTTGTGAGCTTGGTTTCGGTGTGTAGTTTGGGTTTAATATTATCCGTCTCGCCCAAAATGGCAATGCCTTCTCAAATCTATTTAAAGATTCGGTTCTTCCAGATCCCGGTCTGGTCAGGTGGTGGCCACATTTGATGATTCGACAACCGATCGAAAGATCTCTGCGAGAGTTGTCCATCGGTTATCGAATCGTCAAATTTGGACATCACCATTCCAAAATACGCAGATAATCTTAGTATTTCGGATGGTGATGTCCAAATTTGACGATTCGATAACCGATGGACAATTCTCGCAGAGATCTTTCGATCGGTTGTCAATACTGTACTCGCATAATTATATCCGGGATATTTGCGCCTGCACAGCAGGCAGAACAGCGAGGGATCAGCCAACCATGTACTATACTCCTCCCCAAACTTCAATCGACCCGGGTCGATGATTTTTTGGGCCAGGAATTTAGCGTAAAGGGATTCAATGAGGTTCGGATATCGAAAACGTTTTGCCAATCGACGCCTTTCTGCTGGTGAGGTCCATTAGAGGCGTGTTGTGCGCCAGTACCTAGATTTGGCCAGTGAGATTGCTGCCGTGAAATTGTAACTTATCAACTGGGTCGATTAAACTGCCAGGTTTCACTGGGTCGATTGAAGTGGGGGAGGGGGTATCGGAAAACAAGCAGCCCGGAGGAGAAGGATCGCAGGGAGACCAGGAAGTGAGCATTTACACTCTCGTTTCTCCTGTGAGAGTCCTTGATGACATACTCTTGTTTTCGTCACTTGAAAGATATGTAGCATCAGCCCGTTAATTTTTCATCCGAGCCCTTTTCCCTGCGTGGTTTGGGCTGTAAATATTCGTGTTCTTGAAACTTGGAGGCAGTGAAGTCAGCGAAAGTTCGGTTTCACTCGTAGCACATTTGCAGTGCAGGGAAGCAGGGAATTAATTTGGCCGAACAATGAGTACGTGTGACGGCGCTATTTAGGGACCTGCTACCTGTTATAGTGACGAGTAATTGGTTTCATTGTCCCGGTTTCGTCCATAGCAGGGATGGGCGCAGATCAAGATTTCAAAATCAGATCAGATCAAGGCATGCCACAAACGCCGTCAGATCAAATCGGATCATGATATGATCTGCGAATCAGATCAAGGTTAGGCCGACACCTCAACTTCGCCGATCCCGGACACCAAGGTGGAGGGCGTTTTGTCCTTTAAAATCGCGCGAAATCGACCCAACTCTGAGAGCGAACGCCGACACTCAGCGTTTTCGATCGGTGCCGAAATCAGCATCTGAGGACGTCGTTACGGGGGTATAACAGTGTTTGCCGAGCTCTCCTTTTCATTCGATCCCGGTGTGTGCGATAAGTTTTCTCGTGCATTTTTTTTTCTCGGGGTTGGAAGGTCCTGATCAAGGTGGAGGGATTCTAGTACTAATGTAACACACCTCACGCATGAAGGTACTTAGTACGCCTTATAAGCTTTTACGGCGCCTGATAAGGTTCTAGGACACCTTATTAGGATCTGCGGCGCCTTGTAAGGTTCTAGGGCGTCTGAGTATGTGTTTTCACTAGCATTTCTTGCCATTCGAGTCATTCGCATCTTCTGGGAATGCAAGTTTTTCGTCGCCATTGCTTTTACCTCGTGTGAGCCACAGAGTCGCTCGGTAAACATTTCGTTGTGCCTCTTTTTTGATGCCACGGCGCTGCAAGGACGAATGGCGAGGGGAGTTGGAAGCTGAGCAGAAAATGGTCACTGAGAAGATTCGCGCTTTGAATGCTGACATCAATCCGAACCCCGAGGAGCAGCACATTCGCGGTGCGGGTAACGTTGACCAAGCTGCAAATCGCAAGCAGGTCTTCAACTTTAGGGACCACGTGGTGCCGGATGCAATGGAGCAAATGAAGAAGGCGCTGGCCGGTGTGCAATTGGTTGCGAGCGAAGTGAGCCGGCGCAATCAAAACAACTCCTTCATCGATGCGCTGCTGCAACACGCGACCGGCCGCTACGAAAAACGCAATTTCAACTTGTCGCACACGATTCGAAAAGAAGTTGCCCCAAACTTCAAAGGCATGTTTTTGCCGGATGAAAAATACGCCCGCGAGGTCTTGGAGCGCGTCAATGCCAAGACCGGGTCGCGCATCTGGAAGGTCACGGTCATTGTTTGGACCATCGATGGGCCGCTTATGATCGGCGGGACCCAGGATAACAGCCAGGCGGCAGCTGGCGTCGAGGTGGTCATTTGGCGCCAGCATCCGAGCAGGCACTTCGTTGCTATCACGGCGGACACAGCATCGGTACGCAAGGCAAAAAACACATGATTACTCAAATCTGGATCGATCAATACTCCAGCGGTCGCGGCATACGGGGTCAGAAAACCTCCCGGGGGGTTTCTGGCCGATATCATCTTCCCCCCGATTAACCCGTGCATTTCGGCCGCCCCCCGAATATGGGAAACCCTTGAAATGTGGTTCTTTGCGTGTAGTAAGGGGTTGATCAAGTCGAAAACGTCGAAAATTGCTCCTACGTCGCCCAAAACGCAGAAAGCCGCATTTCCATACGACTGATCGACTCGATTTTTGATCAGAGGGGTGGCCCTGCCGGGACTCAAGATGGCCGCCAGCCAGCGGTCTTGGTACCCGGGGATTGGCAACCTTTTGCCCTCCGTACGTGACAACCATTCCCCCAGAAGGTTTTCTGGCCGAAATCATCTTCCCGGGCCGGGGGTGGGGGTACCGCGACCGCCAGAGTTCCTTGTATGTGGTGTTTCTCATGCATGAAATTCAAGTTGGCTTGTGGGGCACAACCAGGGGTGAACATAAATAAAAGCAAGATTTGATTTGATAACTTTCTCAGGCAGATTGGCTTCTGGCATGGAAATTCGGGTTTCGGGTTATCGTGGTTTTCGGGGCTTCCAGGTTTTTCGGGCGTCGGGATTCCCAGTTTTCGGAGTTCCGGGCTTCGGATTTTCAACACCTGAATTTCGGGTTTGGGGTTTTCAAAACCCAATACTAGTAATCGGGTTTCGAAACCGCCAGTCAAGACGAATATGATATGCCTTAAGTGAACCTCACGCGTGGAAACGAGTTAATTGGTGGTTTGTTGGTGTGCAACAATGTTCAAATCGACTCCCAGCCGTTGGCGCAATCTTGGCATTTTCTATCGAGAAGAAAGGTTGGGTCGGAGTCGATTGAATGGGGGGATGTCACCACAAACGCGAGCAGTCGACAAACGTCAAAATATTGAAGTGAATCCCGGGCCGACCAGTGTCTTCACTTCAATTTCTTGTGTTAGGAGTGTCCTCCACTTCTGCATGTTGTGCCTACCGGGCCGATTTTAATCAGTGTGATAAAGTTTTTTGAGACACTTTTCAAGTTACTTAACACACCCAAAAAATACCCAACGTTGGGGTTCGAACTCACGCGGAGTTTGAAAAAGTGCTTTTCAAATCAGGACGTGCGTATTTTGCCCTCCACCCCAAATCGCCCTGCGGATCGGAGGTTCTAGTTCATGGAATTCGAATTCCGAAGTGAAAGTTGTTTTCAGATGCCCCAAAACACTTTATCACACTGATAAGTAGTCGAAAGTAATCAGAGCCCAGTGTTGTCGCAGTTCGCAATTGTGGTGTCGTCAGACGCTGATACTTGTAGCACGGATCGAAAGCTGAGAGTCCGCTCTTTCGATCCGTGACAAAACGACTCCACCACGCCGATATACACCCTCCCAGAATGAGTGAATTTGAGTTGATTGCGAAGGCGAAAAAACAAAATCTGAAAAAAACGACACACCTCATTGCTGAAAATTCTGAAAACAAATGAAAAATCTGAAAAAAAATCTGAAAAAAATGATTGCAGTTGGCACATGATGACAGTTGGAAGAAAAGTCTTGAAGGTCCGAAGTCCCACGAAAAAAAAGAGAAAAATCAGAATGAGTTGATACACAGTGAGTTGATTGTTTGCAAAATTTCAAAAAATGGCACAATCAACTCATTCTAAGGGTTCCTAGAACCTTACAAGGCGGGTTGAGACCGTACCCGCGATCTAGAACCTTTTAAGGCGCCCTAGACCCATACAACACGGCCTAGCACGTTAAAGGCGCCCTAGAACCTTACAACACGACCTAGAACCTCAGTAGGCGCCCTAGAACCTTATGAGACGCCCTAGAAGCTTACCACACAAACTAGATCCTTATAAGGCGCCCTAGAACCTTACCGCACGCCCTAGAGCCTCATGAGGCGACCTAGAACCTTACCCGCGACCTGGAACCTTATCAGTTGCTCTAGAAACTAATCAGTTGTCCTAGAACCTTACCACACGACCTAGAACCTTATGAGACGCCCTAGAAGCTTACCACACAAACTAGATCCTTATAAGGCGCCCTAGAACCTTACCGCACGCCCTAGAGCCTCATGAGGCGACCTAGAACCTTACCCGCGACCTGGAACCTTATCAGTTGCTCTAGAAACTAATCAGTTGCCCTAGAACCTCACCACACTACACAGAAGGTTATAATGCGCCCTACAACCTTATAACACAGCCTGAAGCCTTCTAAGGTGCCCTAGAATCTCATAAGGCACCCTAGAATCTCGTAAAGAGCCCTAGAACGATCTAGAACTTTATATGGCGTCCTAGAAGGTCACCACACAACCTAGGATCTTCTAAGACCCTAGAACCCCACCACACAGCCTAGAATCTTATGAGGCGCGCTAGATCCTTGTGAGACGTTCTAGAACCCTACCACATGACCTAGAACCTTCTAAGGCACCCTAGAACCTAACAACACGGCCTCTAAGGCGCACAAAAAAGAATGAATACAGGATGTTGCACTAAGCATCGCGTATGTCAACGTACACACATGCTGTCCTGTCATTCTGGGTGCCAGATGAGTTGCCGCATATGGATTATTATTGCAACCCAAGGTTGCCGACTCGAGATGGTTTTGTCAGATGTCCGTCCATCCTCTGGGGCAATTACAGTTTCTTGTTGGATCCCCTCGCAGGTCAATTCCCCCTGCGCAAATGTGAGGAATGTGGAAAATAGTAATTGTGCAATTGATAAGTAGTAACCTACTCTTCACATTCTTTTAGAGGAAATATCGATTTGTCCATAACAGTGCTGGGAATAGCGGCGCTTTAGCTCCGCTTAAGCGCCGCTCGCATGCTCAAAAGTTTAGCGGCGCTAAAGCGTGGCAAAGTTTAGCGTGGGGTCGGGGTGCCTCAAAGGGACGACCCGCACGGCTTCATTTGGCAAGGTCCGGTGGTAATAATGATTTTTGACGCGGCAAAACGCCCTGGAAGCGATATTACGCGGCCAAAAACGGCCCAGAAGCGATATTCCGCGGCCTAAAACGCCCAAAAAGCGATGTTCCGCGTATTGATGAAGTATTTACTCATTCATATCTTGTGAACGAAAACAGCAAAAAGATGGATTGGTGCCACACGGTCAGTGATGGTTAATCCGGACCAGCTGACGAGCCCCACGCTAAATTTCCAATAACGGCGCTTAAGCGGCGCTACAGCGCCGCTTACATGCTCAAAAGTTTAGCGGCGCTTTAGCGGCAGCCCAGCACTGGTCCATAACTCGGGCTAGCTATATCCAATTTAGGTGCAAATTCGCATTCTGAAGAGCTGAAGGTCTGGAAAAACTAGTTACGGTGGAATTCGAGACCTTGTGTTGTTCGACAATGTAACATTTTGCAAACCTCGCAGGTTAATTTTCCCCTATGTTTTTGGGAAGAATTGCATGCGTAGGGAGGAGGTGATTACCCAAGAAGGAGCACTATGTGGCAATTGATTTCGGGCTACGTTTTACTACCGTAGCGGACATGAATTTTTTCAACACTTGAGAGGGCCTGGATTTTGGTGGATTTGGTGTCTTGGGCCGGATTGAGGCGCCAACTAGATTCGGGCACAACGTTTTATGGTGATATTCTTAGATGTAATTTTGGCACCGATGGAAAGCGCAGACTCTCAGCTTTCGATCGGTGCCTATCACCATAAAACGTTGTGTCCGAATCTAGTTGGCGACCGGCCCAAGACACCAAATCCACCAAAATCCAGGCCCTCTCAAAAGTTAAAAAATATCATGTCCGCTCCGGTACTTACAATTTGTAATGTATTCCCTTTGCAGAGCAGCGCAGAAAGGTCAAACATGGCGGTCGACCAGGACAAAGATGAACAATCGATGTTTGCAATGGGCGAGGAGAAGAAGACATGCGTTAAAGCCGCTGCAAACGATGTTGCCAAGGGTAAGCTTCTGACGGCATTGTTTAAGGCTTCCATCGGGCAGCAGTCGCAGAAGGTGGTACGATTTGCTTTCGACTCGATGTGTCGACAACCACCCCATTTCCGAGGTGTCGTACCCCGGACTTAAGGACGGCGGACCTAACTTTCTGGTCATGCCAAACCTCGAGAGTGCCCTTTCCCGTCGTAGTGACATCCTCAGGTGCTGATTTTGGCATGGATGGAAAGCTGAGATTCGTCGCTTTCCATCCATGCCAAAATCATCACCCGAGGACATCAACACGACAAGAAGCTAACTATTTGTGTTGGGGCCTTGAAACCTAATGAACGATTTGTGTTGGGGCCTTGAAACCTAATGAACGATTTGTGTTTGGGCCTTGAAACCTCATCAGCGATTTGTGTTGGGGCCTTGAAACCTCATCAGCGATTTGTGTTGGGGCCTTGAAATCTAATGAACGATTTGTGTTTGGACCTTGAAACCTAATGAACGATTTGTGTTTGGGCCTTGAAACCTAATGAACGATTTGTGTTT